>Ga0080064_1000156_pt1 | contig 203057 bp, 194 predicted proteins | sample Subgrocontami54m_FD_69260 | JGI IMG/M metagenome (GOLD analysis project Ga0080064, IMG submission 69260) | Subsurface groundwater microbial communities from S. Glens Falls, New York, USA - GMW46 contaminated, 5.4 m (SPADES assembly) (version 2) ...
CGACGGAGTGGCCGAGTTCACCGTCGAGCTCTACCGTGAGCACGAGATGGACGAAATGGAAATTCGGCTCGAGGCGCCCCAGGCCGACGGCCCGTCACTTGCCCGGGCGATTGAGAGTCAGGTCCACATCGACATGGGCTTTCGACCGAGAGTGAAGGTCGAGCCTTCCGGTGCGCTGCCGCGGTTCGAGCTGAAGGCGCGCCGCGTCTTCGACCGCCGGACCGATTAGGCTTGGCTGCCCCGCCCTAGACCTTGCTGCCTCAGACCACCTGCTCGTCGATGGTCACGGTCCAGGATCCACCGAAGACCTGCACGTTCAGAAGGTAGGAACCAGGGTCCTTCCCGATGAGTCGCTCGCCTTCGCCCGGACCCGCCGCGAAGACTTCGGGGATGCCGGGACTCTGGTCCGCTGGCTGGCCGTCCGGTACGACGAAAATCGCGAGGATTGCGATCGAGTTCCCCTCGGACACGTCGAGCTTGTAGCGCAGGCGAACGACACTGCTCGTTAGTCGGAATGGGCTCGACCGCAGGCTGTCCGCCCCAGACACCTCGACGACCGGCGTCCATTCGGCGTCCGGATTCGGGGTCGGGACGATCTGCTGTCCCAATGCGGCAATCTGCGTTGGGTAATAGATCGCTTGGGCGGTCGCGTTGAGCGCGGGCGGCGGCGCCTCGGTCGAGGTGCCTGACGGTCCAACGTTCAGGCTCTTCACCAGGAGAAAGCCGACGATAAGGACGGCAACGCCGACGAGCACGCGCTGCAAGAGCGTTGGCATAGTGAATCTTCCGTAGTAGTATGGGTGCAGGCGGCACCATACCATACTTGTCGGTCGTGCCTTTAGCGCGACGGGGTGCCAGCCCCACCCGAGAGCCGCACCTATGCACAATTGCGAAATCGGAGTATGGCGCCGTGGAATCGACGATTCAGCCCGGATCAGCCCTGGATACCTTCATCCGAGAGGTGCGGGAGAGCATCGAACAGGCGAGCACTATGGACGAGCTTCTTCGCCGCGTGTCGGGATCCACGAGCTGCACAACAATCTCGATTCTCCCGCGCGCACGTTCGTCATTCGGAGCCGAAACCTCGCGGAAGTGTGGCGAAACCGGTTCGATATCGAGAACCGAACGGTCCGACGTGTGCACAGCGTACGGATCGGAGAGTAGGCAACAATTCCCGTTGCGGACCGAGCAAATGATCGATTACGATAGGCATGAGGTTGGCAACTCCGACCTCAGTTAGGGAGTCAGTGGACGACTTACCGAGTCAACGCGAGGCCCAGGACAACCGAATAATGCGGCGAGAAGCGCGCACGGGAGCCTGGGCTGATATGGTCACCCCGGCCTAGACTCCCTCCGTACCGCAACCCACCCCTACTCCGGCGCCCTTCGCCGGAGGCATCTTCTCTTTTGGCGCCCTGGAATCATCCGCGCCTTCTCGCCTCTCGATTGTCTGCCCTCTCGTAGTCAGGAGGTGCAGAAATGCGTTTGGAACCGACGAAGGTCGACGTCCGCCGTCTGCGCGATCTGCTCGCGCGCGGCAACCGTGCGGCCGCGCACGAGATGCTGGCGTGGCTCGGCCCATCCGAGCTGGCGGACGTGCTTGTCCAGCTCGATCCGGTGCAGCTCGCGGCACTCGAAGCTTCGATCGGCTCGGATCGACTCGCCGACGCGGTGGCCCAGCTCGATCCATCCGAGGCAGCCGAGCTCCTCATTCGATTCGGACGGGCGGCCGCAGCCGACATCCTCGAAGAAATGGAGCCCGACGACGCGACGGACGTCGTCGAAGAGCTGCGCTCCTCAGAGGCCGAGGGAATCCTCGCGGAGATGCGGGCAGACGACGCCCGCGAGATCCGCGACCTCATGAACTTCCCGCCGGACACGGCAGGCGGGCGGATGACGCCCGAGTTTGTGTCCATCGGACCGGACCTCACCGTGGCGGCGGCCATCCGACTCATCCGCACGCGAGCGCCGTCTGCGGAGACGATCTACTACATCTACGTCACCGACAGCGATGGCCGCCTTATCGGCGTCGTGAGTCTGCGTGACCTCATCATCGCGGACCCCCAGACGCGAATTGCCCAGATTATGCGGACGCAGGTCATGAATGTGCCGGCGACTGCCGATCAGGAAGCCGCGGCCCACGTCCTCACCGAGCACGATCTGCTGGCGCTTCCTGTCGTCGACCAGGCCGGTCGACTGATCGGGGTCATTACCGCGGACGACGTCGCGGACGTGCTCGAAGAGGAGGCGACGGAGGACTTCGAAAAGCTCGGCGGTTCGCAGCCCTTGGACGTGCCCTATCTGCGCGCGTCCATCTGGCAGATGGCGCGGAAGCGGATCGGCTGGCTGCTGATCCTCTTTGTCGCCGAGGCGTACACGGGGACCGTGCTCCGGCACTACGAAGATACGATCTCGAAGGTGGTGTCCCTAACCTTCTTCATTCCGCTGCTGATAGGAAGCGGCGGGAACGTAGGATCGCAGATCACGACGACGCTCACGCGCGCGATGGCGGTGGGAGATGTCGAGTTCGGCGACCTCCTTCACGTCCTGCGCAAAGAGATAGGCACTGGGCTGCTGATCGGCTTGGTGATGGGGTCCGTGGGCTTCATCCGAGCCTCGATGCTCGGAGTAGAGGAACCAGTGCGGATCGTGGTTGGGCTTGCGGCGTTTGCGATCGTGGTCTGGGCATCCACTGTCGCCGCTGTGCTACCGCTCATCCTGCGGCGTCTACGGGTCGACCCCGCGCTTGTATCGGCGCCGTTCATCGCAACGCTGGTGGACGGGACCGGGCTCATCATCTATTTCTCGGTCGCGGACCGACTGATGGGGCTATAGCGGATAAGGAACCTGGTGGGAGAGGCGAACCTCTGCGCCCTTCTTGGAGGACTCCAGGATCGCCAGAATGACTTCCAAGGTAGCCATGCCCCACCGCGCGTCCGGAAACGACGGCCGATTCAGGCGCACGGCTTCCTCAAGCTCCGCCAGCTCGCTGGCATGACCGGTGTCTGTGTCACAGCCGATCTCCGTCCGTCCCTCGTCCGTGTATAGATACAGACCGTCGGGTGACTGGCGAATGTCTCCGCGTTCGCAGCTCACGACGGTGAGCCCGTAGAAGGGTTGGTGGCGCTCGCCTCCGCCGCGTTGTCGCTGTTCGTAGCCCTGCTCCGTGTACTCAGGCAGCGCGTACTTCGCCTCGGGTTCGTATGCCTTTGTGAGGCGCTCCGTCGGCTGGTACAGCTCTTCCACAGGCGTCTGTTGGCCGCCCTCCCCGATGCCCCAGGTGAGCTCCATGATGTCGAAATGGGCGTAGCCGTTCATACTCATCATTGCAGGAGTCCCGTCTTCGAACTCGAGGAACGCGCTGTAGTTGCCCTCGGTGTTGAAGTTCGGGTCCCATCGACCGGTAATGGCTCGAACGGTCTTGACCATGCCGCCGCCCACGCAACGGACGACGTCAGTCTGGTGGGGACCCTGACGGTAGGCGACGCCACCACCAGTGGCGGTATCGACCTCGGTCGCGAGGCGGGGTTGGTTGAGCCAGTTTCGATAGTTCCACGTGTTGATCTGGATGACGCGCCCCAGCTTCCCGCTGGCGGCAACCTCGCGCATCTTGCGGACGGGCGGGTTGTAGATCTTCGAGTGCCCCTGGACGTACTTCACGCCGTTCCGCTCGACGGCATCGATCATGGCCTCGGCCTGATCGAGGTTTAGGGCCATCGGCTTCTCGCAGATGACGTGTTTGCCGTTGTTGGCCGCCGTGATCGTGTGCTCCATATGAAGCACGTTGGGCGTCGCGATCCAAATAGCGTCCACGTCGGGGGACTTGGCCATCGCCTCGACGCTATCGAAGGCGCGAACGCCGCGAGCCGCGAACTCGTCCCGGGCAGCCTGCCGAACGTCCGCGACAGCGGTTAGCTCGACACCATTCACCAATTTGAACGAGGGCAAGACCTGTCGCGCTCCCGCGCCAAGGCCTGCCATTCCGACTCGCAGCGTTGTTGCCACAGATCACCTCCGGCCGGCGTTACGACTCCTGAATGGTTACGCTCTTGATGCGAACGTCCTGCTGAGGAACGGACGCCTCCCGTCCATTCGAGCCGACAGGCACCGAGGCGATCTTGTCTACGACGTCTTGGCCGCCGGAGACCTGGCCGAAGATCGTGTAGTTCGGGGGTAGACCGGCGTCATCTCCATGGACGATGAAGAATTGGCTTCCGTTGGTATTGGGTCCAGCGTTCGCCATCGCCACGATGCCCTTGGTGTACTTACGCGAGACGGGCTCGTCGGCGAATCTGTAGCCAGGGCCACCAGTGCCCGTGCCCGTCGGATCCCCAGTCTGAATCATGAACCCCTTGATGATGCGATGGAACTTCACGTTCTCGTAGAAACCCTGTCGTGAGAGGAACACGAAATTGTTCACCGTCTTCGGCGCATCGCCGATGAGAAGATCGACGTCGACGTCCCCAAGGGTTGTCGCGATCGTCGCCTTGTAGCGCTTTCCTGGGTCGACTTCCATCTCCGGTGCGGTTGCCCATTGCTTCGATGTCTGCTCTTGTTGCTGCTGCTGCGGTTGTGGCGATGGGCTCGACCTCGGCGGCTGTTGTTGAGACGCAGATTGCGGCTGATTCACTTGACACCCCACCATCATGATTGGGAAAGCCAGGCCGAACGTGGCCCAGGCCAGGACGCGTTTTAGTTGAGGGTTTCTCACTCATTTCCTCCGAACAAAGACCATCGTAACGGATACAGAACCGTGCGGCCACATGCGGAAAGCCGGGCGAAGGAGGTCTCAGAGCGCTATCCAAGGCTGGCTTCTGACGGGCATAATGGAGGTCGCACAAACGTCGTCTGAGGGGGCTTGTGGCGGAACGGCCGTATGAGCAGCGCCGCTTTGGGAAAGACGAGTGGACCGTCGCGCTCGAAAAAGCGCTGAACCCTGCGGCCGCTGAAACGGAGGAGCATCGACGGATCGAATGCCCTGTGTGCGGCTTTCCAATAGGGGCGGTGCGTGGGAGCAAAGAAGCCATCTGTGGGAACTGTGGCTTCAAGGATGGATGCTGCTAGGGCGGTCCGGACCGGGGCCCTAATCGTTAGTTGACGGCCCCGAAGCATGGCTTCTATGATCACGCCGGTGGATTTGGCTAGCACGGTCTGACCTGGTGGAGGGATAACGTGAGCATCTTCGATCGCAGCCGGGGGCCGAGCCCTGATGCGCTTTCTGCACGGCTCAACACCTATCCGTCCCAGCCGTTCCGTGCCGTGCCGGAGCCGCCGCCGGCCGAGGAATCTGAGCCCGAATACGCCGACGAGACGCTGACCGGCGAAGAGATGAACCCGCCGTTCGCATACGAGCCGCCTCGGCCCGACGCGTTTGAGCCTGCGGCGACCCCGCTGGCCCAGATGGCTCAACCGGTCACTGCGACGGGCATGTTCGCAGCGCAGGCGCCCACGACGGCGACGAAGTTCTACCCTCAGAGGCCTGAGTCGATTGAAGACACCGGACTGCCCCGTGCGTCCGTTATCGACCTCATCGTGCGAACGCTCTACCAGAGCACGGAGCTCATGGGAGCGACGATTGCGGAACGCATCGCGCTGCCATTCCCCGTGGTGAGTCCGTTGTTGGAAGGCCTCCGCCATGACCAGGAGGTTGAGGTCAAGAGCCAGCGCGGCATCGGCGATGCGGGGTACGTTTATGGCATTACCGACAAGGGCGCGCGCCACGCCAGGGACTCGATGGAACGTCTCACTTACACTGGACCGGCTCCTGTGCCGCTTTCCCAATACATAGAGTCCGTTATGGCCCAGTCGGTTCGGAACGTGGTCGTCACGCAAGAAAACATTCGGCAGGCGTTTGCGGACCTCATCATCAACGACGACATTCTCGACATGGTTGGGCCAGCGGTGAACTCAGGCTCATCGATGTTCTTGTTCGGCTACCCGGGCAACGGGAAAACGTCGATTGCCGAACGCATCACGAAGCTCATGGGCGACGACATCTACGTCCCCCATGCCGTCGAGGTCGACGGCGCACTCATCACGGTATTCGATGCAATCAACCATGCACCGGTCGAAGAAGTTGGACCGGACGGGCAACCCGTAAGACCCAGTTGGGACGCGCGGTGGGTAAAGATCGAACGCCCGGTCGTTATGGTGGGCGGCGAGCTCACCATGGCAAGCCTCGACCTTCTCTATAACGACGTCGGCAAGTACTACGAAGCGCCGTTGCAGATGAAGGCGAACGGCGGCATGTTCCTCATCGACGATTTCGGCCGCCAGATGGTTCGTCCGACCGAGCTCTTGAATCGTTGGATCGTTCCACTGGAGAAGCGTGTCGATTTCTTGAATCTCGTGACTGGGAAAAAGCTGTCGATCCCATTCGAGCAGCTCATCGTTTTCTCGACGAACCTCGATCCTGGTGACCTGGTCGACGACGCGTTCCTCCGACGCATCAAGTTCAAGATCAACGTCGTCGACCCTGATGAGGATCAGTTCCGTGCGATCTTTAAGTTCATGTGTAATCGACGTAACGTGCCGTTCGATGAAAATGCGTTCCGGTACATGATCGATACCTATTACGTCCCCAGGGACCGTCCCCTGCGCATGTGCCATCCGCGGGACATCATCGATCAGATAATCGCGATCGCGAAATACAAGATGGTCCCGGCGACGATGACGCAGTCGCTGATGGATCGTGCCTGCGATACCTATTTCGTCAGCATCTCCTCCAAGTGATCTGCCCTCGACACTAGCACCAAGGTCCCCATCCGCCGGTTAGGCTGCTGTGACAGCGCGTGTCCGGTTGGCATCAAATAGGGGACCCGTTCTATACTAAGCATCTAGATGTGCATGTCCTGAAAGCGGCTGGGCGCCTTGCCCGGACACTGCCGTCACCTGCTGCATCTCAAACTTGTCGAGGAGTGAAGAATGCCTAGTTTTCGACGGCTCAGCGCCGACGAAGTCGCGGCCATGCGTGCCCGACGGCGCGGATCAGTAGACCTGACCGAGTACAGCGACTTCATTCGTGGGTTGGACGTTGGCGAGGGCGGCGAGGTCGTTCTTGGCGACGCGGAGCAGAAGCGAACTGTTAAGCGGCGCCTTACTCGTGCAGCGCGCCAGTTGAGCAAGGACGTGCGCTACCGGCGTAGCGAGGGAAACACGATTCGTTTTGAGGTTCGCGGCCCCTCCGGAAATTAGCCTGCTCTAATACAGTTATAGAGGGCTCGCTCTTGCACCATGAGAGCGAGCCTTCTTTGTTTCATTTAACTAGCTAAATACGTAAGATTAGTAACGTCAAGTTGTTGGTGTAGAAATCAGCGGATTGTTGGCTGGAATGAGCGAGTCACCTCACAAACAACCTACTCACGGTGCGCGAGTTGAGTTCATTCATGTTTCCAAGATATTTGCTGGACAGCACGAGTCGAACGTTGAAGCAGCCGGCGTGCATGATCTTTCGTTGGTTGTCGAGCCGGGCGAGATTTGTGTGCTCGTCGGCCCGAGCGGGTGCGGGAAGACGACGACCTTGCGCATGGTGAATCGTTTGGTCGAACCGACGAGTGGAGAAGTATTGGTCAGCGGTCGGGACGTCATGTCGGTCGACGTCGTGGAGCTTCGCCGAAGCATCGGGTACGTTATTCAGCAGATCGGGTTATTTCCACACCGCACGATCACTGAGAACGTGGCCACCGTTCCGCGGCTTCTCAAGTGGGGGGAAGATCGCATCAAGCGCCGCGTCGACGAGCTTCTGGTGCTCGTTGGCCTAGATCCTGAGCGCGTGCGGCACGTCTACCCGCACCAATTGTCTGGCGGCGAGCGCCAGCGTGTGGGTGTCGCGCGAGCGATGGCCGTCGAGCCGTCCGTTATGTTGATGGATGAGCCTTTCGGGGCAGTAGATCCCGTTGTTCGTAGTCGGCTCCAGGACGAGTTTCTGCGGATTCAACGCCAGCTCGGCACGACGGTGTTGTTTGTGACGCACGACATTGACGAGGCGATCAAGATGGGCAGCCGTGTCGCTGTGATGGAGCAGGGCGGACGCCTTGCGCAGTACAGCCCGCCAGCCGAGCTGTTGATGCGGCCGGCGAGCGAACACGTGGCGAGGTTCGTCGGCGCGGATCGGGCACTCAAGCGCCTCGCGCTGGTGCGGGTGGGTGACCTTCCGATCGATTCGACGGCAGCAGCGCCGGTGTCGGCTCCGCGCTTTCCCGTGGACACGCCGGCTAGGGATGTGCTCGCCCAAATTCTCGCATCCCCCGATCAATTGGGTGTAGTGGTCGACGAGAGAGGGACGGACGTCGGGACCGTGACGCTAGAGGCTTTGGTCGCGCCGCTCAGAGCCGTCTAACGATGAATTCGCAAGAGCCGTTGGTACGGTGGGATTGGGTCTGGAGCCACGTCGGCGACATCGGCGAGCGCCTAATCGAACACTTCGTGCTGACCGGCCTGGCGATTGCGATCGGGTTCCTGTTGTCGTTTGCGCTGAGCCTCATTGCCAGACGTTACGTGCGTATCTACGGTCCAATCACCTGGGCGGCGGGCGTCCTCTACACGATTCCGAGCTTGGCGCTCTTCGCGATGCTCATCCCATTCACAGGACTCTCGCTCTTGACTGCCGAGATCGGGCTCGTCAGCTACACGCTGCTCATCCTCATCCGGAGCATCGTCGGGGGGCTCGAGTCGGTCCCTACTGACGTTCGTGACACCGCGATCGGCATGGGCTACACCCCGATGCAACTGTTGTGGACCATCGAGCTTCCACTCGCCGCGCCCGTGATCATCGGCGGCATCCGTGTGGCGACCATTACGACTGTCGGTCTCACTACGGTCACGGCGCTGATCGGCCAGGGTGGCCTGGGCTTCTTCATCCTCGATGGGATTCAGCGGTTCTTCACCACGCCCTTGATCGTCGGTGCCGTGCTCTCGGTCGCACTTGCCGTCGCGGCGGACGGCGCATTGGTGGTGCTGCAGCGCTGGGTCACGCCATGGTCGAGGGCGCGCTGAGATGGAGTTTCTCAACGCTGTTCTGGCTTGGCTGATGGATCCGTCGCACTGGCAGGGCTCAGACGGTATTCCCACGCGCGTGGGCGAACACGTCCTCCTGTCGGCCTCCGCGTTGGCGGTCGGTGCGGCTATCGCCCTCCCCACCGGCATCTGGCTCGGGCATGGCGGGCGCGGCGGGTTCGTGGCCATCAACGTCGCGAACGTCGGGCGGGCGCTGCCGTCGCTCGCGGTGCTGGCACTTGCACTCCCGGTTGCATTTGCTTTCGGTCTGGGGCTGGGGTTCTGGCCTACGATGCTCGCGATGATTCCCCTGGGCATTCCGCCGATGACGACGAATTCGTACGTCGCGCTTCGAGCGGTAGACCGTGACACAGTGGACGTGGCCCGCGCGATGGGGATGCGAGGCTGGCAGATCCTCTTTCAGGTGGAGCTGCCACTCGCCGCGTCGTTGATCATTGCGGGGGTGCGGAACGCCGCGGTTGGCATCGTGGCAACGGCGACGCTCGGCGCGCTGGTCGCGAGCGGCGGGCTTGGACGCTACATCATCGACGGGCTTGCCCGTCAGGAGTATCAGCGGTTGTTCGTCGGTGCGATGCTGGTCGCCCTGCTATCGGTTGCCACCGAGACCGCCTTTGGGTTCCTGGAGCGGCGGGCGGGCCGTACTGCTGGCATTGTGCGCTGATTTCTGTCAATGTATTGGGGCATGAGGAGCGCGAAGTGTGGGATGTCGCTGCTCTCGGGAGGAAAAAGATGGTACGTGTGCGGTTTGCCGCCCTGGCCGTCCTGCTCGCGGCAGTGACTCTGGCCGCGTGCGCGCGAGGTGCCGGCGACGCGAGCAAGCCAACGGTTCGAATAGGCTCCACGAATTTTCCTGAGCAGGTTATCCTTGCCGAGCTGTACGGCCAAGTGCTCGAAGCGAACGGCTACCGGATCGAGCGGAAGCTCAATCTTGGAAACCGCGAGATCGTTGCGCCAGCACTCGAGTCGGGCCAGATCGACATGTATCCCGAGTACCTGGCGACATACCTGACCTTTGTCTCAAAAGACCCGTCGCTTGCGTCCTCGGACCCAGCGGCGACTCAGAAAGCGTTGCAACAGGCGCTGCAGTCGAAGAACATCACCGTCCTTGACTATGCGCCCGCCGTCGACACCAACGGCATCGTCGTCACGTCGAACTTCTCGACTGAGAATAACGTGCTGCGTGTCAGCGACCTGGTCAGGTTCAACGATCGCTTCGTTCTCGGCGGGCCGCCGGAGTGTCCGACACGTCCGTTCTGCTTGATCGGACTCCAGGACGCCTACGGGTTGCGATTCAAGGACTTCAAGGCGCTGGACGCTGGTGGGCCACTGACGGTCACGGCATTGGAGACCGGGCAAATCGACGTTGCCGTGCTCTTCACGACCGACGCGAACATTCAGACGAAGAATTTCTTCCTGCTCGACGACGACAAGAAGCTTCAGCTCGCTGACAACGTGGCGCCCGTGATTCGGAACGATCTCGTCAGCAAGGCTCCACCGGAGCTCAAGTCGTTGATCAACGGCGTGACTACCAAAGTCACGACCAGGGACCTGACCGACATGAACCGTCAGGTCGGGGTCGATCGGAAAGACGCGAAGGACGTGGCGACCGCCTGGCTCAAGACGCAGAAGTTCATCCAGTAGGCCAGGCTAGTAGCCCTCAGCGCGGCAAGAGGTCTTGACGCTTAGGCTTCGGCGGCCGAGACACGTGCCGGTTGCCGGTGATGAAAAATCGGAGTGGCTTCTCCGCCCACTCGGCCGCGTAGTCGACGCCCACGCGTGGGGAAGCGGCTATCGATGCCTGATCGACCGGTTCCCCGGCTGTGATGCGCAGCGGACTCGAGGTCATGTCCGCGCGGTTCCACGTTCCGTCTAGCCCATAGGCGCGGCAAAGCTTGCCCGGCCCGTTGCTCGCAAGCGTCAGTCCCTGAACGGGCTCCACTGCGCGGATCAACACTGCGCAGGGCTGACCAACCTCCTCTGTCACGACGTTCAGGCACCAGTACATGCCGTAGATCAGGTACACGTAGGCTCGACCTGCCTCTTCGAACATCGGAGCAGTCCGTCGCGTGTGCCCACGCGAGGCGTGGGATGCGCGGTCCTCCGCGCCTACGTAGGCCTCTACTTCGACGAGCTTCCCGATGTGGTCTGCCTCGCCGGGGCGTTGGAGCACGAGATATCGCCCAAGAAGGTCTCTCGAGACCTCGGTCGTCGGGCGCTCGTAGAAGTCACGGGAAAGGAGCTCGAGCGAGCGGTCTGGGACGAGGATCATTCGGCTGAGGAGCCGTCCATGTACGCTGCTGCCTCCTCGACGTAGCCTTTGGCGCTCTCCAAGAGCTCCTCGAGCTCCTGTTCCGAGAGCGTTCGTACGACGCGGCCAGGGCTCCCAAGGACCAAGGACTTCGGAGGAATGACCTTGCCCTCGGTCACCAGGGCGTGGGCGCCTATGATGCTTCCCCAGCCGATCGTGCAGCCTGTCAGGAGCACCGCGTTCATGCCGATGAGGGACTGTCGCTCGATGGTACAGCCGTGGACCGTCACGCCGTGCCCAATGGTCACGTCATCTCCGATGACGGCCGGGTGTGAATAGTCCACATGGACGGTCGAATTGTCCTGAATGTTGGTCCGTGCGCCGACACTGATGGGCTGGATGTCGGCGCGCAGGACGGCGTTGAACCAGATGTTCACCTCGTCGCCTAGCGTCACCTTCCCAATGATGTGAGCGCCGTCGGCAACGAACACGCGCCGGCCGAGCGTCGGCCGAATCCCCTTGTAGGAATGCAAGGGCATACCAGAACCTCCTAAGAGAGTCATGAGTGCAGAACGATGATACGGGAGGCAGGTTCTCGCGCTACCCGCGGAGCACCATGCTCCACAGCGGGATCAGACCGAGGACGAGGATGGCGGCGAGGGCGGCCAGGACGACGATCGGCCACGTGCTGCTGGCTTCGCGCTCTTCGACGGTTCTCGCTGGCCGGGGTCGCTCGACCGGGGGCCTAGCCGCTAACGGCGGAGCGGAAACGGCGGCAGGGCGCGCCGCGGGTCGCGGCGAAGCGGCGACGACGCGGGTGGGCTGGTCTGCAATGTCGTCGGGAGCCAGAAGGAGCTCACGCACCAGCGCACCGCCGTCGGCAGGGCGGTCGGCCGGGTGCTTCTCCATCGCGTGCAGAATCGCCCGCTCCAGGTTCGCCGGAACATTCGGATTGATGCTCGAGGGGCGGCGTGGCGGCTCGGACACGTGCTTCGTTGCGATCTCGATGGGGCTGTCCCCCTCGAAGGGCAGCCTCCCGGTCGCCATCTCATAAAGAACGACCCCCAACGAGTAGAGGTCACTGGCGGGGATCGCCGGCTCGCCCCGTGCTTGCTCCGGGGCGATGTAGTGAACGGTGCCCAGGATCGTGCCGGCCTCGGTGACGGTCGACGTGCCCTTCGCAACCGCAATGCCGAAGTCCACGAGCTTGGTCCCGCCTTCGGGCGAGACGAGAATGTTGTGCGACTTCACGTCTCGGTGAATGACGCCCGCCTGGTGGGCAAAATCGAGCGCCTTGGCGACCTGAATGCCGACGTCGATGGTTTGATCCGCCGAGAGCGGCCCGCTGCGAACCAGCTCTTTCAATGAGCGCCCTTCGACGTACTCCATGATGATGTAGTACCGATCGCCGTCCTGACCGATGTCGTAAACGTCGACGATGCTGGGGTGTTTGATACCCGCGACTGCCCGTGCTTCTCGTTCGAAGCGCGCGACGAACGCCTCGTCGCTGACGTATTGGGCATGAAGGACCTTGATGGCGATGCGTCGCCCGAGAGACGTGTCCTCTCCCTCGTAGACGGTGGCCATCCCGCCCGTGCCGATTTGGCGGCCGAGGCGGTAGCGGCCCCCTAGCGTGTCTCCCACTGGCGGCTCCTAGGATCTATGACGGCGCGCAAAGCTCTAGCCCGGATTCTAACGAACTCAGGGGTAGGCGAACTCATTCCTGGTCGAAGATGGGCTCTTCGTCCTGCGGGTCGTCGTCCACCAGCTCCTCGTCTCGAATGTCGAAGGCTGGCGGCTCTTCGTTCCGCGGGGGCGTCACTGGTGCCGAGCGCTGGGAGGGAGCGGACAGGTCTGCTGCTCGAAAGCGGGCGGGAACCACGGGTGGGAGTCGCCCGAGAGCGCTCGGTCCCTTTGGGGCACCTGTGTCCTGCCGCCGCAGCTCTGCCAGCTCGCTAGTGATCGCTCCGATCCGCGCCTTGACTTGAGCGAGCGCGTCGGGATCCGCTTCCTGTGCCAGGACGGCCAGCTCGGGCAGCTCGGCCAGGAGCCGCCCTGACCGAATCTGCCGCCCGACCGATTGCCCGAGCGATGTGATCTGCGCGTCGGCCAGCCGATCCACGTCGACGAGGGCCTCGCGCACCCGGGCGATCGGCTCCTCGATCCATGGCGCGTCCGCCAGCTCCAGCAGGTCGGGCCGCCAATCGGCCCTGGCCTCGGACCGCGTGATCTCGAGGATCCGGAGCATGAGGGCCCGCGCGCTGGGGTCCGTGAAGTCCGCTGGGTCGATTTCCATCAGCGGCTGGCCCCGCTGAGCGGCCGCCACGAGCAGGGCGATGGCATAGTGCTGCTCGTTGTGGCGGGGTGGGGGACCGAGCTCGGCCATAGCGCTCCGTGGCCGCCTCGTCGGGGCTGGTCGTGCCCGGGTCCCGGCCAGGGGGCGTGGACCGCTGCCAGCGCCACCTCGAGCCCGCGTGGCGAGCGCCTGGGCGTCAGTCCGCAGATACTGCGCGGCTAACTCGACGTAATGAGCTTGCTCGATGGGATTGGCCACGTCCTGGAGCAAGGGGACAAGGGCATCGGCGGCCTCGGCCTTGCCGCGAGCCGTTGTCAGATCGTGGCGTGCCGCCACCGACTCGATGGCGTGGTCTATAAGCGGGCGGGCGGACGCGATCGCTGCCTTCCAGCGCTCGGGGTCTTCGAGGACGAGCTCGTCCGGGTCCTTGCCATCGGGCAGGACGGCGACGGTGATCGCGGCTCGCGAGCCTGCCTGGTAGCGCACGAGGCCGCGCCACGTCGGGACGGGCACTGCCGTGTCGGTGAGTGCTGCCCGGCCGACCTCGGCGCTCCGGAGCACCGCCGTCTCCCCCGCGGCGTCAGGATCGAGGGCGAGGCAGATTTCGGGCGCCAGGCGCGCGAGCTGACGTAGGTGTCGTTCGGTGATCGAGGTGCCGAGCGTCGCGACGACGTTCTCAAAGCCGGCCTGGTGAGGGACGACCACGTCGACGTAGCCCTCGACGATGACCGCGCGACGCTCCTTCCGGATCGCCTGCGCGCCGGTGTGTAGCCCGAAGAGTACGGTTCCCTTGTCGAAGATCTCCGTCTGCGGGCCGTTGAGATACTTCGGCTGCGCGTCGGCCGCGAGGGCGCGCGCCCCGAAGCTCACGATGCGTCCGTCAGTGTCCCTGATGGGGAACATCAGGCGGTAATGGTAGCGATCCCGCGGTGGTCCATCTTCTGGCTGGTAGAGCAGGCCGGCGGCGAGAAGCTCTTCCGACGTGAATCCCTGGGACTTCAGGTGGTTGTGCAGCGGGTTCGAGCCCTGAGGAGCGAGCCCGAGCAGGAATGACTGGACCGTTTCGGGCGCGATCCCGCGCTTCGCAACGTACTCGCGCGTCGGCGCAGAGGCGAGGAGCAGGCCGTGGTAGTAGACGGCCGCGGCCTCGTTCGCGGCGTACAGGCGGCGATGCGCCTCGCGGTTCTTCTCCGGCTCACGGGTGTGGCTGATGACGACGCCGATGCGGTCGGCGAGCCGCCGCAGGGCCTCGGGGAACGTGAGGTTCTCGATCTTCATGAGGAACGAGAATGCGTCCCCGCCCTCACCGCACCCGAAGCAGTGCCAGTGACCGGTATCCGGGAACACGACGAACGAAGGAGTCTTCTCCGTGTGGAAGGGGCACAGGCCCTTGAACGTGCGTCCCGCCTTCTTCAGCGGGACGTATTGGCCCACCACGTCGACAAGGTCGACGCCCGCCCGTACCTGCTCTACAGGAGAGTTATCCAAATGCTACTTCGAGCTGTAGTTTGCGGACAGCTCGGCCTGAGCCGCGGCGAGGCGCGCGACCGGGACTCGGAAGGGTGAGCAGCTCACGTAGTCGAGGCCGACGCTATTGAAGAATGCAATAGACGCAGGGTCACCCCCGTGCTCGCCGCAGACGCCGACCTCGAGGTCCGGACGCTGTTTGCGACCTGCCGCAACCGCGATCTCCACGAGCTTTCCAACGCCCGAGCGGTCGATCGTCTGGAACGGGTTTTCGGTCAGAATCTTCTCCTCGAGATATCGACCCAGGAACTTGGCCTCCGCGTCGTCGCGTGAGAACGCGAACGTCATCTGCGTCAAGTCATTGGTGCCGAAGCTAAAGAATTCGGCCGACTGCGCGATTTCGTCGGCTGTCAACGCCGCCCGGGGCACCTCGATCATCGTCCCGAACTTGTAGTGGACCTGGACGCCCTGCTCCTTCATCACCGTACGAGCTGTCTCCTCGAGCTGTGCGCGTACGCGATTCAGCTCGTTGACGTGGGAGACCAGCGGAATCATGATCTCGGGCCGCGCGTCTACGCCCTCGCGCTTCAGCTCGCACGCTGCCTCGAAGATCGCGCGTACCTGCATCTCGTTGATGCCGGGGTAGGTGAGTCCGAGGCGGCACCCGCGCAGACCCATCATCGGGTTAGATTCGTGCAGCGATTCGACGGCACGCAACAGCTCTTGTTTTTCTTGGAGGTGCTTCGCATCCGACCCATCTCGCCGCAGAGTCTCCACTTCGAACATGAGCTCCTCGTATCGCGGCAGGAACTCGTGGAGCGGAGGGTCCAGCAATCGAATGACGACGGGGAGACCTTCCATCGCCTTCAGAATGCCCTTGAAATCGGCGCGCTGGATGGGAAGAAGCTGCGCAAGCGCTGACTCGAACTGGATTCGCGCAGGGTTCAGCTCTGCCTGCAGATCGGCGAGGCGACGCTCGAGTTCGGGGCGCCGTTTTTCCGTCGCCTCAGCGATCTCTGCCCGAAGTCGCTGGCTCTCAACTTTTAGGCGCGCTGCCTGGGGTGCTGCCAGGATCATCTGTTGCACGATGGGCAGACGGTCCTGCTCCATGAACATGTGCTCGGTGCGGCACAAGCCGATACCCTGCGCGCCGAACTCTCGCGCGCGCTCGGCATCGCGTGGATAGTCGCCGTTCGCCCAAATCTGCAGGCGGCGGCGCTCATCGGCCCACGAAAGTACCTCGAGCAGGTCGCGCTGGTCTTCGAGGTTGGGCAAAATGCTCGCGATCTCCCCTTCGAAGACTTCGCCCGTGGCCCCATCGATCGAGATCCAGTCGCCTTCGCGGATCACCCGGTCGCGCACACGCATCGTGCGCTGGTTCAGGTCGACAGTGAGGGACTCGGCGCCAACGACGGCAGGCTTTCCCATGCCGCGGGCAACAACTGCCGCATGACTCGTCTTGCCGCCGCGCGACGTCAGTACACCCTGCGCAGCAATCATGCCGTGGACGTCGTCAGGTGACGTCTCTGCCCGGACAAGGATGACTTTCTCGCCATCGTGGCCGAGCTGGTCCGCCGTATCGGGGTCGAACGTCGCCTTGCCGTAGGCCGCGCCTGGAGACGCGGAGATACCGATAGTCAGGAGGCGACCTTCTTGAACGGCGCGCTCCTTTGCGCTCGTGTCGAAACGCGGCAGCATGAGCTGGACCACATGGTCGGGCTGGACGCGCTGGAGCGCTTCATCCTTCTTGATGACGCCCTCGTGAACCATGTCGCAAACGATTCGTACCGCGGCGGCCGCGGTACGCTGGGCCGTTCTCGTCTGGAGCATGAAGAGCTTGCCGCGCTCGACGGTGAACTCCACATCCTGCACGTCGCGGTAGTGTCGCTCCAGACGGTCGGTGATCTCGCCGAACTGCCGGCCGATGTCTGGGAGCACTCGAGACAGCTCAGAGATGGGCATGGGCGTCCGAATGCCGGCCACCACGTCCTCACCCTGGGCATTGACAAGAAAATCGCCATACAGGCCTCGCTCGCCAGTCGAAGGATTGCGGGTGAAGGCGACTCCCGTTCCGGAGTCGTCCCCCATATTGCCAAAGACCATCGTCTGCACGTTGACCGCGGTTCCAAGATCGTGGGCGATCTTGTTGGCGTTGCGGTACACGACGGCACGATCGCCCATCCAGGACTGGAACACCGCGGCGATGGCCAGGCGAAGCTGATCCATCGGGTCGGTGGGGAAATCACGGCCCGTCTCGCGCCGCACGACCTCTTTGAACTTCGCAACCACCTTCTCGAGCGCTGCACCGTCCAAGTCAGTGTCGGCCTGGGCGCCATTCTCGTGCTTTGCTTCTTCGAGCAAGTCCTCGAAGATCGGCCCGTCTATGTCCATGACGATGCGTCCGTACAACTGGATGAAGCGACGATAGGCATCCTGAGCAAAGCGTGGGTTGTCGGTCAGCCGTGCGAGGCCGACGACAGTCTCGTCGTTCAATCCGAGGTTGAGGACTGTGTCCATCATGCCGGGCATGGAGAACGCGGCGCCGGAACGGACGGAGACGAGGAGCGGATTCGAAGCGTCACCGAGGCGCTTGCCGGTCTTCCTTTCGACGGCTCGCAAGGCCTCCAGCGCCTGTTCCCACATGCCTTCGGGGAACGATTTGTCGCTGGAATAGAAGGCGTTGCAGGCTTCGGTGGTGATTGTGAAACCGGGCGGGACGGGCAGGCCGGCGCGAGTCATCTCGGCGCAGCCGGCTCCTTTGCCTCCAAGGAGGGCGCGCATGGTCGCTTCGCCCTCCTCAAACAGATAGACCCACTTCTTGCCGGCAACTGTGGACATGCGGGGGGCCTCCGCCCGAGCTCCTGTCGTCGTTGACATTCGCTGCTCCTCCTCGTCGAGTGGCGCGCTGGTCTATTTTCGGCTGACGGGCGCCATTGCTCGTCAGCCGGTCCAATGGGTCACGCGTTCTCGATACGCTCCTCGATCCAACCTACCAGATCCGCGATCGCGATGCGCTCCTGGGTCATGCTATCGCGATCGCGAACGGTGACGGTCCCATCTTCAAGCGATTGGAAGTCGGGGGTGATGCAGTAGGGGGTGCCGATTTCATCCTGCCGCCTGTACCGCCGCCCGATTGACGCTGTTTCATCATACGCGGTCATATAGCGCTTGCGGATCGTGCCACGGATATTTTTCGCAAGGTTGATAAGGTCTGGCTTGCGCTGGAGCGGAAGAATTGCAGCTTTGTAAGGCGCCAGGGCCGGGTGGAGGCGTAGTACGACGCGCGTCTCGTCTCCGTCGGGCTCCTCATCGTATGCATCGAGGAGGAACGCCATGGTCGCGCGGCTGGCGCCGGCCGCGGGCTCGATCACCTCGGGACGGATGTGCTGCTTGCTTTCCTCGTCGAAGTAGCGCAGATCCTCGCCGCTGAACTGTTCGTGCTGGCCGAGGTCGTAGTCGCCACGATTGGCGATGCCCTCGAGTTCCCCCCAGCCGAACGGGTACTTGAATTCGACGTCGAATGTCCCCGTTGAGTAGTGGGCGAGCTCCTCTTTTCGATGCTCGCGCAGCCGCAGATTGTCCGGCCGGATGCCGAAGCGCTCGTACCAGGATTTTCGCTCAGCCACCCAATATTCCAGCCACTGGTCGGACGTGCCGGGCATGACGAAGAACTCCATCTCCATCTGCTCGAACTCGCGCGTGCGGTAGATGAAGTTCCCCGGGGTGATCTCGTTGCGGAACGACTTGCCAATCTGGGCGATGCCGAACGGTGGCTTCAGCCTCAGCGCGGTTTGGACGAGTTTGAAGTTGATGAAGATACCCTGCGCGGTCTCGGGTCGAAGGTAGGCCACCGCTGCGTCCTCTTCCACGGGCCCGACGAAGGTCTTGAACATCAGGTTGAACTGCTTCTCTTCGCTCACTTCGCCGCCGCAGTAGGGGCACTTGCCATCGGCGAGCTCGTCGCCGCGCGAGCGCTTCTTGCAGTTCTTGCACTCGACGAGGGGGTCGTTGAAGTTCCCAACGTGGCCTGACGCCTCCCAGACGCGCGGGTTGAGAATGATCGACGAGTCCAGCGGGACGATGTCATCCCGGTCCTGGATCATGGCGCGCATCCACGCGGCCTTGACGTTGTCCTTGAGGAGGAGCCCGAGTGGTCCGTAGTCCCAGGCGTTGGCGAAGCCGCCGTAGATCTCGCTGGATGCGAAGACGAAGCCGCGGCGCTTCGCCAGAGAGACGATTTTCGACGTGTCACTCAGTTCATAGGTGCTGTGGCGCAAAAGCTCTGCCCTTCCGTGATCGGGTGATCAGCGCGTGGATCTGAAAGAACTCTGGAGGGCGCACGCGTGTGCCATCTTTCCAGAGCGTCCGTGACTAGTGCGGTTCCATTGGTCGATGAGCGTACGGGTTCCTGTCGCGTTCGACCCAGACGATTCCGTGGTGCTCGCTTAGCTGATACATGCCCTCTTGGTCTTCGCGGAAGGCTCCGTCGAGCAGGCGGCCGCGCATGAACAGGAGCCGCGCATACTGCATCAGGCGAAAGGGATAGGGACGGTCGACTGAGGGGAGCATTCCGAACGCGTAGGGAACGTCGTGGTCCCCAGGGCCAGCCTGACGCCGACCACGGGGATTCCGCCGCTCCATCATCCGCACTCGCCTCCACCCAGCCTGCGACTTCTGGATTCTATCGACGCCGGGAGCGAAGCAGCAACTGATCGTTCTGGTAGTGATGCGCGATCGTTTCAGGCGGGTTTGACGACAGGAAAGTCACCGAGGTCCTGACCGATTCCGCCAGCCCGCGCCTGTTCGTAGATGCGGGCTGCGAGCCCCACGTCCTGGATGGCCGTGCCCACCGATTTGAAGAGGGTGATCTGGTCGTCCCTGGTGCGTCCCTTAGCTTTCCCCACGACCAGCTCGGCGAGCTCGTGCGTTTCTTCAGGCGTGATGACGTCCTTCGCCTGAATTGCGTCGCCTGCTTCGGCGAAGACGCCTTCGCGCGTGTCGACGACGATCACGGAGCTGCGTGTGAACGTCGCGGGATCGATCTCACGCTGATCGGGCCGCGCCGTCCCGATCGAGTTCACGTGCACGCCATTCGCGAGCCACTCGCCGTAGAGCACGGTCTCGCTCGATTTCACCGCTCCGACCACGATGCCGCAGCCTTCTATGGCTTCTCTCGCGGTGTCGAACGCGGATGCAGGGATGTCGAGGATGCGCGTTGCCTCCTCGGCCAGGCGCTCCCTATTAGCAGGGGTACGACTGTGGATCCTTGCGGACCGGACCAGGCCAAGAGCGTTCATGGCCTCGAGTTGGGCCCAGGCCTCGACCCCCGCGCCGATCACCGCAACGTCTGTGGGCTCCATGCGCGCCAGGCGCTTCGTCGCGACGGCGCTCGTCGCCCCCGTGCGAAGCGTGGTCAGATGCTGTGCGTCCATCATCGCGACCAGCTCACCGTTCGCCACGGAGTAGAGCATGACCATGTACCGTACGCCGATCCCGGGGCTGAGGTTCATCGCCTTGAACCCCATCCAACCGGACCCTTGAAGCACCGCGGGTCCAACCCTCAGAAATCCCCCGCCGACCCGAATGTTCGTCCGAGCCGGTTGGAGTACCTGCCCCTCGCCCTGCTGACGGAATGTGTCTTCCATCGCCTCGATGGCGTCGGTCATGGTGACGCTGGCCACGACGTCGTCGTGGCTCAAGAGCAGCGGCATGGCTCAATCCTTATGGGCGTTTCTCGGTGGGTTAGCAGGGGTTTCGGCCGACAAAGAAGTCCGATACCTCGGCCTTCTCGGGCTCCAGGCCAGAACGCGTCAACGCGTCGCGCAAGCGTCGCATCTGGCCGTCCGTGAGCTTCATGACCGGCTGGCGCATTGGCCCGCCGTTGAAGCCGTTGAGCCAGGCCTGGTACTTCCACATGTAGCGGTGGATGAAGTTGGCGCCGGCCGACGCTGCCTGCTCGGCCATGCGCTGCGTCCGCGCGGGCTGAATCTGCCAGTAGACCTGCATCGCCTTGTCTTGTGGCCCCTCGTGGAGCAGGGCGAAATACTCGGGGACTTTGCCGCCCCAGTACTCGTAGTTGCTCGTGCCCATCCACTGCATGCCGAAAAGATCCACCCAGAGCGGGGAGTTGGCCTCCAACGGATCGGAGAGGAGCACGCCGGTGTTCTTCACCATCTTCAACAGCTCGTAAGTCGCGGCCAGGCCGGGGCGGCCAACCTCGTGCTTGATCGCAACCACGTTCGGAATTTTGGCGGCCTCGGCCAGCACCTCAGGCGGGTAGCCGCTCGGGTGCAATCGCTCGAAGTTCCAGTGGGAGGCAGCGAAGAGGATCACCGCGAGGTTTGTCCGCTCGCACACGTACGCGTTGTACTCGGCAAGCTCCTGGGGACTCTTGGGGTAAAAGCTGTTCGGGTAGCCGAGGAGGAGCGCGGAGATGCCGGCGCGCTCGCCGTACTGCGCTATCTCGACGATGTCGTCCACCGTGTCGAAGGTGCCGTGGAGCACGAGGTGGTGCTGCCCGCGGGCCTCGTCCACGGCAACGTCGACGAAGCGCTTGTACTCGTCCTTCGTGGTGCCTGCCTCAGAGACGAGGAGGGCGCCCCAGAAACCCAGCTCGGCGTTGCGTCGCACGTCGTGCCGGACACCCGCTTCGTTCAGGCGCTTCAAGTCCGCGCTGTAGCTCGGGATGATGACGTCGCAGACGCCGCCCATCCGCCCACGGGCCCATTCTTTCGCGTCAGCCTTGGTGTACTCCACGGTGCGCTCCCTTCATCCCAGCTCTTGTTCGACGGTCCTCACGAGGTGGCGGACGCGCCTGCTAGCTCTTCTGCGTTTTCAGTCATCGCTTCGTGTTTCGCTGTTAGCTCGGCCGTCTTCGCCTCCCGGGCAAGGCGACGGAGCAGTGTCCGGAGGCGAATGACTCCGAGGTCGGAGCCAACCAGGTGCTCGCGCGTCCGTGATTCGAGGCCGCGCTGTGATTCGAGAACCAATCGATCCTGTTCGATCACGTTCCAGGCGGCCTTTTCGAGGTACAGCCTCCACGTCATCTGCCAGAGCGCCCATTTCCAGCCCGTCACGTTCCGCATCCGGACGAAGTAGAGCGCGGACGTGTCCTCGTCGATCGGCGTCGCCGCCACGACGACGTGCAGCGGACCTCCGGGGCCTGCAGAGCGCGGGTACGGGATGTCCACCCGGAACCACCCTGGCAGGTGGAACTCAGCGCCGTCGAAGTTCACCAGCTTCTGGTTCACCCGCTCCGAAACAAGCCCGTCGGGCGTATCGATGACCCGCATCGTGTCTTGTTGACGCCCGCGACTCAACGTGTACGAGCGCGCGTGGAGGAAGGGCCCATGCATCGGGTCGGCGAGGTTGTCCACGTAGAGGAGCCAGTTCACGTTCCATACGACCGGCAGGATGTACCCGTTCCATTCGGAGCTCTCGAGCTCCTCCGGCACGTGGAGCGGAGACGGTGGGAAACGCTTCGCGTCCCCGATGTAGCTCCAGATCAGCCCGCCGCGGTCCTCGGTCGGGTAGACGGTGAGGTGAACCCGATCTGCTGTGGGGCAGCCGGGACCTTCGGTAGGAATGAGCTGGCAATCGCCACTCGGGTCGAACTGCCAGCCGTGGTACCAGCATTGGAGGATGTCTCCGTGGACCTGGCCGAGAGAAAGCTTGGCCGACCGATGGGGACAATAGTCGGAAAAGAGGTGCGGACGGCCGTCCGCGTCGCGCCAGAGTACCAGATCTTCGCCGAGCCGCTTGATGCCGACTGGACCAGTCGTCAGGTCGGCGGAGCGGTAGACGGGGTACCAATAGTTGCGCAATCCAAGGCGCAACTGGTCGTCAACCGCGTCGCGCTGCGTTTCCAACTGCGTAACCTCCTCTCGGAGCCGCAAAAGGCAAAACCGGCTGATTCTAGCACGGCCCGATTGAGAGGCTGATAGACTTGCCGCGTATGAAAATCGTCATTACCGGGGGAAGTGGGCGCCTCGGGTCATTTGTGGTGCAGGAGCTGCTTCAACACGGCCACAGCGTTCTAAGTCTCGACCGCGTGGCTCCCTCGGCGACACCGTGTCCGTCTTGGACGGTCGACCTGACCCGAATCGGGGACCTGTACCAGGCGTTGGTCGGCGCCGATGCTGTCGTCCACTTGGCTGCGTACATGATGCCCGGCCTCACGTCCGATTCGGAGACTTTTACCAACAACGTTGCCGCGACTTACAACGTCCTCAAGTCATCCTTCGACCTCGGTGTGTCCCGCGTCGTCATCGCATCGAGCATAGCCGCCTACGGTTTCATCTACGCGCCGCGACCCTGGGAGCCGCAGTATCTGCCGCTGGATGAGCAGCATCCGTGCCACCCAGAGGATCCGTATGGGCTCTCGAAGACCGTGGGGGAACAGATCGCTGACTCCTTCGCCGCTCAACGGCCGGCGACAATCTCGAGCCTTCGCCTCGCCGGCGTCAATTTTGACCTGACGTACGAGAGCTTCCCCAACCGCTGGCGTTACCCCGGAGCGTGGCGAGCCGTGGGTGGTTTCTGGACCTACGTCGACGCGCGCGACGCCGCCATTGCATGTCGCCTGGCGGTCGAGGCGAGCTTCACCGGCCACCAGATCCTCAACATCGCAGCCCCGACCAGCTCGATGCCCACCCCCACGAACGAGCTAGTCCGCAAGTACGTCGGCGAGTCGGTCAGCCTAGACGACTCTCTCAAAGGAAATTGGGCGGGCATGGACTCGGCCAAGGCGCAACGAGTCCTCGGCTTTCGCGCTGCCCACACGTGGGAGCGTACCCTAGGGGGGGATGCACTTCACCCATGACTCAACGTGAGACTGGGCGGCCGTGCGCCGGCGCCGTCTTGAAGAACGACGCGAGAGTGTCTCCTCACGGTGCCTATACTGACTGCAAAGCCGCTGCCGGGAGACGACGCAATGACCCAGATGCGTTGGACGGTTCGCGATCTGGACTGGATAAGGATGATGCGCGCGCTGGGGACCGTCGCCTTCAACGTGGTGGCGGTGGTTCGGTAGAAAGCTGCTATCCACCAGAGATGGCTCTAGACTGACGAGGGAGTTGCCTGGCTAACAGCTCGTCGGAGGAATAGGCGCAAGCCCGGAGAGGGCGACATACCCGCCGTCTTCTTCATCTCATTTCTTGGCCGCGAGATTGTGTGCAACCGCGGCGCGTAAAAGGTCTGTTAGCGACGATTCATCTACGCTGTCACCTTCATGGAAATCGATCGCTCGGGTTGCTTTCGCATCGAGTCCAGCATTGAAGAGCTTGTGCGGATCGTCAATAGAAGCGCCTCTAAAGAAGTTGAGCTTTACCGTGTCCTTGAAAGCCCCGACTGCACAAACAAGTCCTTTGTCAGACCATACCGCGGTATCCCATTTCCACTCCTCTGTAATCTCGGGATCAGCGGAAAGAATAAGTTTTCGCAATCGAGCAAACAGTTCTCCGCGCCAGTCGCTAAGCTCTGCAATCCGATTGTCGATCAGCTCAGATGCGGTCATGGTGCTCCAGTTGCGCCCCGGCGATAAGGGCTCATGCAAGCCGGATAGTAGCACAGGAGCTCTGTCGGGTCCCCTAGCAGGATTCGAACCTCAACCGCCGTGGCTCACACTCCTGACTCACGGCCCGAAGGATAACGCGGGATTTCTTGGGACACTCTTCTTCGCCATCGGTGACGCGACGATGGCGGGCGCTTCTATAATTCGGAATCCAGCACCTGTGGAGAGTCTGTGGCAGAGCCGCGCGAAGTCGACGATCTTACCGCCGCAAGGCTTCGCAAGCTCGACGCCATCCGTGAACTCGGCATCGATCCCTTCCCCCGAAAGTACGACCGCACGCACCTCTCCGCCGAGATCCTGAATGACTACGAGCGTCTCGAAGGCCAGACCGTACGCGTCGCGGGCCGACTCGTAGGGGCGATCCGCCACATGGGGAAGGCTGGCTTCGCCAATCTGCTCGACAGCGATGGTCGGGTTCAGGTCTATTTCCGTCGGGATGTGCTGAGCGAGGGTGATTTCGCGCTCTACCGAGAGTTGGACGTCGGCGACTTCATCGGGGTCGAGGGCGTGCCGTTTCGCACTCGATCTGGCGAGATCACGATCGAGGCCCGATCGCTCACCTTCCTTTCAAAGGCGATCCGTCCGCTCCCCGAGAAATGGCACGGGCTGACCGATGTCGAGAAGCGCTACCGACAGCGGTACTTGGATCTGATCACGAACCCCGAGGCGCGCGAGGTTTTTGCGCTGCGGGCGAAGGCGATCCGCACCGTGCGACGATTCCTCGACGACGAGGGTTTCACCGAGGTCGAGACGCCGATCCTACAGGCGGTGGCCTCGGGCGCCGCGGCGCGGCCGTTCACCACATTTGCGAACGCCCTCGATCAGGAGCTGCACCTCCGGATCGCCATCGAGCTCTACCTGAAGCGCTGCATTGTCGGCGGCATCGAGCGGGTGTACGAGATCGGCCGCATCTTCCGGAACGAAGGGCTGAGCCTGAAGCACAACCCTGAGTTCACGATGCTCGAGCTGTACCAGGCCTATGCAGACTACAAAGACATCATGGATCTGGTGGAGCGCTTGGTGTCGCACGTTGCGCTGGAGGTGGCGGGCACGACCAAGCTCAAATGGCACGAGGAGCCGATCGACGTCGCCGCGCCATGGCCGCGCCGTCGCCTCCGCGATCTGATCCTCGAATGCTCCGGTGTCGACTACCTTGCTCATCAGGACGACGAATCGCTAAAGACCGCGGCGGAGAGTGCGGGGCTGAAGGTCGATCCAGCCTGGAACCGGGCAAAGGTAATCGACGAGCTCATGTCAGAATTCGTCGAACCCAAGCTGATCCACCCCACGTTTGTCATCGATTACCCCGTGGAGACTACTCCCCTTGCGAAGCGACGGCCCGAGCAACCCGATGAGGTCGAGCGGTTCGAGGCGTACATCGGGGGCATGGAGATCGCCAACGCGTTCTCCGAGCTGAACGACCCAGTGGAGCAGCGTCGTCGCTTCGAGGAGCAAGTGGACCTCAAGGCGGCAGGAGACGATGAAGCACAGGCGCTGGATGAGGAGTTTCTCGAAGCGATCGAGCATGGCATGCCGCCGACGGGCGGGCTTGGCATCGGGATCGATCGCCTGATCATGGTTCTTGCCAACCGCTCGACCATTCGCGAGGTGATCCTGTTCCCGCAGCTCCGGTCTCGCGGCCCGGCACACGAGGGATGACGCGATGCTGAGCTTGCAGTTCATTCGCGAGCATGAGGACGTTGTGCGTCAGGCGATGGCCAACCGCCGCGCGGAGGCGCCCATCGATCGGATCCTGGAGCTAGACGGCCAACGCCGTGGCATCCTGCTCGAGATCGAGAATCTGCGCGCCCAGCGGAATCAGCGGTCGGCCAAGATTGCCGGCGCCAAGGACCCAGCCGAGCGCCAGCAGCTCATCGACGAGACGCGGCAGATGTCCGCCCGCATCTCCGAGCTGGAGCCCGAGATGCGGGAGATCGACGTCGAGCTCGATCGGCTGTTGCTCGAAGTGCCGAACATTCCGGATCCGAGCGTGCCAGTCGGAGCCGACGCCGAGGAAAACGTCGAGATTCGGCGCTGGGGCGAGATTCCGACCTTCGACTTCGAGCCGAGGCCTCACTGGGAGATCGGCGAAAGCCTGGGCATCATCGACTTCGAGCGGGGAGCGAAGCTCGCGGGGTCACGCTTTCAGGCGCTCGTGGGAGATGGCGCGGCCCTTTCACGGGCGCTCGCATCGCTGATGCTGGACCTCCACATCCGCGAACACGGCTACACCGAGGTGTCGCCGCCCTACCTCGTCAAGCCGGAAGTCATGCAGGGAACGGGCCAGCTCCCGAAGTTCGGCGAGGATGCCTACCATCTCGAGGCGGACGATCTTTATTTGATCCCCACGGCCGAGGTTCCGGTCACGAACCTCCACCGCGAAGAGATCCTCGACGCGGGTACGATACCCATCCGCTACACCGCATACAGCGCGTGTTTTCGACGCGAGGCGGGCGCCGCGGGGCGAGACACTCGTGGCTTGATCCGCGTCCACCAGTTCGACAAAGTCGAAATGGTGAAGTTCACGGAACCGGACAAGTCGCTCGACGAGCTCGAGAGCATGGTGTCCGATGCTGAGGCCGTGCTGCAGCGGTTGGGTCTCCCCTACCGAATCATGCTCCTCTGCACGGGAGACATGGGCTTCACGGCCCGAAAGACCTACGACCTCGAAGTTTGGATGCCAGGCCAGAACCGCTACGTCGAGATCTCTTCTTGCTCGACCTGCGGAGATTTCCAGGCCCGCCGCGCCGATATCAAGTACCGTCCCTCACCGACGGCCCACGCTGAATATGTGCATACGCTCAACGGCTCCGGGCTTGCCGTTGGGCGCACGATGGCCGCCGTTCTCGAGACGTATCAACAGCCTGACGGCAGCGTGGCGATCCCACCCGGTCTTCAATCATACATGGGAGGCCGGACCTCGATTACCCCTCGGTGATCCTGCGCGCTATCGCTACTGCACTCGCTCACCCTGAGCTGCAGGAGGGGATCTGTTGCCGCGCGATCGCACGGATTCTCAGGCTGCGGTCCTCAGAATGATAATGACGGTGCGCTCGTCACGTCCTACGCTTTGGGCTATAACGATGACGTACTCGTCCCCGGTTGAGCATGCACTGTGTGTACTCGTCACGTTTGAGCGAGATCACGCAGGTAGAGGGGAGCCCAATGGCCCAGATCGTCCTTGGAATTGGCACGTCGCACAGCCCGCACCTCAGCACGGCACTGAAGTTCTGGCCGCTCCACGCTGAGCGAGACAGGAACAACCCCGACCTGCGGTTTCGAGGCGTTTCCTACAACTACGAACAGTTGGTGAAGCTCCGCGAGTCGGAGCACATCGCAGAGCGTGAGCTCGGCGATGACCGCTGGCGAGCGAAGCACGAACGTGCCGAGCGGGCTATCGAGAAGCTGGCCGATACCCTCGCGGAAGTGAATCCCGACGTCGTCGTCATCGTCGGCGACGACCAAGAGGAGATGTTCCTCGCGGATGGCATGCCGGCCATAGCGGTCTACTGGGGCGACGCCATCGAATGCATTCCGCCGGAATTCGGTACGCTGCCGCCTTCTATTGAAGCTTCTCGCGCAGGCAACTACGGTACCAAGCGCGAGTGGTATCCCTGCGTTCCCGACTTGGGCAAACACATCATCCAGAAGATGATGGTCGATGGGTTCGACGTCGCCCAGCTCACGCGCCAGCCCGAGGGCCGAAGCGTTGGGCATGCCTTCAACTTCGTCTGGAACCGCCTCATGACCCATCGGGTCATTCCGATGGTGCCGATCACGCTGAACACCTACTACCCACCGAACCAGCCCACGCCCGCTCGGTGCTACAGCTTTGGTCAAGCGCTGCGGCAGGCCATCGAGTCGTGGGATGGCAATAAGCGAGTGGCCGTGCTCGCATCTGGTGGTCTGAGCCATTTCGCTATCGACGAGGAGCTGGATCATCGTGTGATCGATGGCCTCCTGGAGCGGGACGAAAAGTCCCTCTCCACGTTGCCCGTCGAATACCTGGAGACCGGCTCTTCGGAGATCCGAAACTGGGTGGCCGTCGCCGGCGCTGTCGAGCACCTGAAGGCGGAGCTCGTCGACTACGTTCCGATCCATCGGACGCCCGCTGGAACCGGCACGGGCATGACCTTCGCGCGTTGGTCGTAGTCGACTCTCGTCGCAATTTCCTGCCGCGGGAGGTTGAGCCTTGTCCGATCTAAAACTGAAGATGGCGTGCAAGCTTTACGATCGCACGCTGCCCTTTTTCCTCGGTTGGGTGAAGCCGCGCGGCATCGAGCTCGAGATGGTCGACATCACCGAAGGCCGGCCGAAACCAGAAGGTGTGCCCGCTGGACATACGGGTCACATGCACGCGGGGCTCGTGGACATGTCCGAGCACTCGGCATCCGTCTATCTGGTCATGAAGGAGATGGGGTGCGACTTCACCTCGATCCCCGTGTTCCCGCACCGACGCTTCCGTCATGCGTACATCTATGTCCACAAGAACGCGGGGATAACGGGCCCGAAGGACCTGGAGGGGCGACGCGTGGGCGTGCCGCGATTGGCCAATACCGCCGCGCTCTGGGCGCGTGGTGCGCTGATGCACGTCTATGATGTGGACTATGACAAGGTGAACTGGGTCCCGTTCTCCAGCGAGTACGCTGAGGGAATGGACACACCGAGGGACGTGAATCTGGCCGAGGTTGTGACGAACAAGACCGAGGTGGAGGCGCTTCGGGATCGAGAGATCGACGCCTATATCTCGCCGAGTGAGTCGGAAGAGGCGTTCGACCCCGACTCCTTCGTCGGTCGTCTGTTTCCGAACTTCATCGAGGTCGAGAAAGAGTACTTCCGCCAAACCAAGATCTTCCCTATCATGCACGGGTTTGTCCTCCGCGATTCGCTGATTCGTGAGGAGCCCTGGGTCGTGGAAAGCATGATGGAGGCCTGGCAGCAGGCCATCGACCTCACCTATCGCTTCATCCGAGACCAGCGGAAAAGCTGCCTCGTGTGGTTTGGGGACTACTGGCGACAGGAGCGGGAGTTCTTCGGCGACTGGGATCCGTGGAAGATGGACTTCCAGCACAACTACCACATCCTCGACGCCCTCTGTCAGTACGGCCACGAGCAGCGGCTGGTGCAGCGGCGGTTCAAGCCAGAAGAGATTTTCATCACCGGCCCGATCGAAGGAGCCAAGTCCCCAGCATCCTGATCTGCCCAGCCGAGCGGAGGCCTCATGCGTCAGATTGCCTACGTCGGCGAGGACGGAGAGACATCGGTCTACGACCTCGATCTCGACAGCGGGATTCCCGTCTCCCAGAAAGTCGAGCCTCAGGCAACGCCCGGCGACCACCTGACCAACTGGCCGACGTGGTCCCCCGCGGGCGATCGACTCGCCTACTTCCGATACGAGATCGTGGGTGGAGAGCTCACGGCGTCGGGGGTGTGCGTCGCGGCGCCAGATGGGTCGGGCGGTATCTCCCTTTACCGCGCGGAGGGCGAGGCGCCCATCTACATGTGCTGGTCGCCGGACGGGCAGCGCATCGCAGCGCTCGTGCAAGCCCAGGAGGAGCTCTATCTGCGCGTCGTGGATGCGCGCGGAGATCGACCCCCTACGACTGTTGCCCAGGGGGCGCCCCTCTATTTCGCGTGGCTGCCCGACTCGCGAGGACTCGTGGTCCACGTCGGACTCGGAAGGCGCTCCATGCCTGAGACGCGCATCTCGTGGGTCAGGATAGAGGGCGGCCAGGTCACGCAGGCGCCCCTTGCGCGCTCACCTGCGCGCGCCTTCCGTGCGCCGTCTTGGTCCAATAAACTCGCCGCCGCGACGTTAGCGCTCGAGGGCCCCGAGGGAAGCGACATCGCAGTGCAGAGGCAAGCAGACGCGGATGTCGAGACTCTGTTCTCGACGGGGCTGTCGCCCGCGTTCCAATGGAGCCCCTCCGGGGAGTTGCTCGCGTGCAGCTCCCGCACGCCCGATGGTGGCACGCTCTATAGTGGTATCTCGTTGTACAACGCCGAGGATCGATCCGTCCGGACGTTGTTGGATGGCCCTGTGCTGGCCTTCCTCTGGTCGCCGGATAGCCAGCGCCTCGTGTATGCGGCTGGTGACGTTGCCGATCGGGTCGTGGGGATCCACGTGGTGGACGTGGGATCCGGAGAGGTCTCAGCCGCTGGCTGGGTTCGCCCGTCGCGAGACCTGTTCATGATGTTCAGCTACTTCGACCAGTACAGCCAATCTGTGAGCCTGGTCTCCCCAGATGGCGCAGAGCTCGTTCTGGCGGCGTCTCGCGCCAAGGAGCGAGAGAATGGCTCGGTGCCTACCGTGCGACAGATCTTAGTGCGTTCGCTCTCGGGCGGCGCGGAGGAGCGGCCAATCGCTCGCGGCCGGCTCGCTTTCTGGCGGCCGGCCTAGCCAACGCGTTGGACGTGTCGCCTCGATGAGGCATAGTGGTTTTGGAAAAGAATAGTTCTTTTGGCTAGCTACATGCCCATCAGAGCAAACGGCGCCCGTACTATGGCGACGATAATGATGGTCGGAATGATGGAGATGAGGATGGTGCCGATGGTTTGGCCGGAGCTGATGTCGAGCGCCGCGCGAATGCCGATGAACGAAAGGTAAAGTCCCCAAAGCCCGGCGATAAGAGCTACCAGCCAGCCCACGATGGGAATGAATACAACGATCTGCAAGACGTTTGGCGAGTAAGCGTATCCGAGGGTCCTTAGGACTTCTTCCCACGTGGCCTCACCCTTAAAGAGCCGAGTGCCCACGAAATACGTGACACCCGCAAAGACGGCCCAGCCGAGGAGGGCACTGATGACTGCTCCGATGACCGCCCCGATCAATCCCCCGGGGCGACTACCAGCGGTTGCTAGCGCGCCGCCGATGCCTCCAGCTAGCGCGACGATGACGACGACGATGAGTGCCTCGGTGGTTGCGCTGGGATCGTGTTCTACTTCTTCGAAAAGATTCACATCGCCCTTGGCTGCCCGCATCATTCGGTCCACTATCGCCACGGTCTTCCCTCCTAAGCTTCAGGCCACGCGGGTGCACTGGATGGCGCGATTATAAACAGCTAGCGGTACAATGGGGTCCGCCATCACCAGACAAATCGCGGACCTTCCAATGGCCGCATTCTGGTGCCTCGAAAGGAACTGAATGGAGCTCACCTGGATTGGGCATTCCTGCTTCCGCCTGCGCGGGAAGGATGCCTCGCTCATCACAGACCCCTGCGCGCCCTCGGCAGGATATCCGCTGAATCGCGTCTCTGCCGACATCGTGACTATCTCAAACGATCACCCGCATCATTCGGCAGCGAGTGAAGTCACCGGGGATCCGACCGTTCTGGATGGACCCGGGGAATACGAGGTCCGAGGGGTCACCGTGACCGGCGTCCGAACTCCAAAGCCCAATGCCGAAGCGCCACGGAACACCGCGTACATCGTGACCATCGACGATGTGACCGTGTGTCATCTGGGAGACATCTTGAGCATTCCCGCGATCGAGCAGGTGGAGCTCATGAAGGACGTCAACGTTCTACTCATCCCGGTCGGTGGGCATTGCACAATCGGGCCATCGGAGGCGGTCGAGGTAATCAGTCGGATCGAGCCGAAGCTGGTGATTCCGATGCACTATGCGACCGATGCGACGACCGTCGAGCCGCTCGAAGTTGTCGACCGCTTCTTGCGAGAGATGGGCATCACGCAGACCGAGCCGCAGCCGCGCCTCAACGTGACCCACAGCTCCTTGCCCAGCGAGCCGACCGTTGTCCTCTTGCAGTACCGGCGCCCGTGACGGCTCAGCGACTCATGGAACCACCCATGCTCTCGGAGCTCCAGATGGAGGTTCTTACCGCCCTTGCTGAAGGCTACCGCGCACGCGAGGGAATGAAGGATCGCATCCGCGCGCTGAACGAGTGGGAGATCGCACGTCGTGCGGGGCTCACCGACGTCAGCTACGCCGAATACTTTGAGCATCCGAGCCGCGACCAAGTCGCTCAGGCGCTGTCAGCCTTGCAGCGGGTCGGCCTGTTGTCGGTCTGGGAACGAGGCGTGAGGTACGACACGTTTATCCCGACCGCGAAAGGTGAAGCGGTCATCTTCAGTGACTCTGAGGAATCGTCCACGTCTGCTGCCGCGACGGACGGGGTCGCGAACGCCGGGATAACGTCGGATCCTGTTGTCGAGCGCCTCGACGAGATTATCCGCTTGCTTCGCTCGCTTGATGCCAAGCTGGGAGGAAGGTAGGCATGCCGTCATACGTCGACGAGCTGTCTGAGGACCGGGCTCGCGTGGTCAAGGCCTTGAACAGCCTGATCGAGGAACAAGAAGAGCTCGTGCGCGATCTGAACGACGCGCTCACCGAGTACCGTGAGGTCTTGGATCGTCTGATCGTGCGAACGATGATCTATCGCAACATCTTCGGGGCCACCCAGAGCCACACGGTCATGGCGGAGAAGGATGCCCAGGACGCGAGTCGTCCCGTGACCGAGACCACTGCCCAGCTCGAACGGGAGACCGAAGTGCTAGGCGTGTACAGGGAAGCCGTGAAGCAGATCGACAACGGGGCACCTCTTTCGATGGCGCTCGGGCGCTTCCCGATGGGCGCCTGACTGCCTCTCTCCCGCTTTGTTACACGCGTTGTGTCAATTTGACAGAACATCGTTAGCCGATTGTGCTTGAACCGCCTTGCCCTGAGAGCTAACATGTAATTGGACCTGGCCAGGAACCAAGCATAAAGGACCTAGTGATGAGGAGGACTTTCCCAATCATGCGGATTCGAGCCCTTCTCGGAGTCTGGCAGGTGGACAGCTAAGGCCCTGCGGACACCGTGGGGCCTAGTAAACCCCGGGCACACCCCAATGCACACTCTGTGACAGGGGTCGGGCGAGAAGCTTGGGACCCCAAGAGACTCGGTTGGTAACATCCGGTGCAAGGTGCCGGCCCGGCGACCCAAGAGAATACCCCGAAGAGCCCCGGCCTGCGCGAGCGGTCGGGGCTCTTCCCTATGTTGGCGTCGATTTGGGTGCGCTGGTCGAGCGCTGCGCCAAGCGATCTTCTCGGGTTAGCTATAATCAACGCCTGTGGCTACCGCAGGCCCACGCGGGCCGCATTGCCTGCTCTATTGACTTCCCGACCATTGTCAACCACAAAGGGTCCTACTACCGTAGAGAGAGGTGTTCTGTGCCCGATGCGCGGCACTATGTTGTGCTGGGGAACGGCATTGCCGGGACGACGGCCGCTGAGACCCTTCGAAAAAGCGATTCGGACTGCCGTATATCGCTCTTCACCGATGAACCGTACCCACTGTACAACCGTGTTGCGCTCCCACCGTACTTGAAGGGAAAGACCCCGCAGTCGAAGCTCTTCATGAAGACGATGGAGTTTCACCGGGAGCGGAACATCTGCCTCTATCCCAGCACTCGTGTCACGAATGTCGATGTCGAGAGCCAGACGGTAGTGACCGATGGCAGCATGGAGACGCACTACGACCGTCTCCTCGTTGCGACGGGTGGAACCCCGAGTCACCTCGCCGTACCGGGCGGTGACGCAGACGGCGTTTGCTATTTTCAAACTTTGGATGACACGAACGACCTGATCGAGCGGATCATGCGCGCCCGTTCAGCCGTGGCGATCGGCGGCAGTTATATCTCTTATGAGCTGGCCGAAGGCTTCCGTTCTCGCGGGCTGAACGTGACCTGGTTGATCCGCGGACCGCGATTCCTGCACAGGGTGCTGGACAACGACGGTGGGGACCTCGTCGACAAGATTGCGCGCCACCATGGCGTCGACATGGTGTACGAGGATACTGCCGACCACCTCGAGACCACCGGTGGGCGCGTCGCGGCAGTGGTCACGACGAAGCAGCGACGCTTCGAAGCCGATTTGGTGGGTTGTGGTCTCGGGCTTATCTACAACCACTCGTTCCTCGCGCCAGGATCGGTAGACGTCGGCTACGGAATCCTGACGAACGAGTTCCTCGAGACAAACTTGGATACGGTGTTCGCTGCCGGCGATATCGCCGATTTCTATGACCCCGATCTCGACAAGCACTACACGATGGGTACGTGGGCGAGCGCCACGCTGCACGGGCGCATCGCCGCTCAGAACATGTTGGGAAATCGACAGCCGGTGCACGACGTGCGGCAATATACGACGACGTTGTTCGATTCCCGCATGACGGTCGTGGGAGCCACGCCCGAGGTGCGACCCGAGATCGACGGCGTATCGCGCGTCTACCCGAAGGGAGACAATCCCTCCGATTGGTCGTACCGTCGCCTGTTCTTTTTCGAGAAGCGCCTGGTGGGCGCCGCCCTCATTGGCGATATGCACGCCAAGGTCGATCTCGTGAAGACCATCCGCGCCAAAGAAGAGGTCTGGGGCGACCGCGAGCGACTGCTGAGTCTCTAGCCGCCTCTGCTACAATCCCGCGTTCTCGCGCCACCCACAGTCGCTTGCAGCGGCCTCGCTTTTCTTCGGACTCTCGAACGTCGGAGTGCCGCATGGCTGAACCCCAGGTGCTCGTCGAGCGCGACGGCCCGGTCGCGATCGTCACGCTGCATCGTCCGGCTGTGCTCAACGCCCTAAGCAACGAGCACCTTGGCGAAGTGGTCGCAGCGCTCGAGTCGCTGGATCAGGACGACGAGATCCGGGTGATGATCGTGACCGGAGGCAGCCAGGTCTTTGCCGCGGGCGCGGACCTTCAGCAGCTCTCCAGCTCACCTGTCGCGACGATGCTCATCAGCGCTCGCGGCGCCCTCTGGGACCGGGTGAAACGGGTGCGCAAACCCATCGTGGCGGCGGTCAGTGGGTACGCCCTGGGGGCTGGCTGCGAGCTGGCGATGAGCTGTGATCTGATCATCGCGTCTGAGTCGGCGCGTTTCGGTCAGCCCGAAATCAACGTTGGCATCATGCCGGGGGCCGGAGGCACGCAGAGACTGACTCGGGCGATAGGCAAAGCACGGGCGATGGAGATGGTGCTGACCGGCCGCATGATGACGGCGTATGAAGCCGAGCGTGCGGGGCTGGTCAATCGCGTCGTTCCGACCGAAGTGCTGGCCGACGAGGCCCTGGCCGTTGCTCGTGAGATTGCGACCAAACCCCCTCTCTCCGTGAAGCTCGCCAAAGAGGCCGTGCTCAAAGCCTTCGAGACCAGCCTCGAGGCTGGCCTCGACTACGAGCGCCGCTCGTTCGCCGGTGTCCTGGCAACGGAGGATGCTCAAGAAGGCATGCGCGCGTTCCTCGAGAAGCGGAAGCCCGCCTACCATGGCAAATAGCGTGGTCGGCGACGTGGTCGGCTGATGGAAGACGTTCTCCTCGTCGAGCGACGCGATCGCGTCGCGGTCCTGACCTTGAATCGCCCGACTGTCCTCAACTCTTTCAACGAGGCGCTGCTTCAGAGCTTGACCAGCGCTCTCCGGGACGCCGAGCGCGATGCTGGCGTCGGCGCCGTGGTCATTACGGGCGCCGGTCGCGCCTTCTGCGCCGGCCAGGACCTGCAGTCGCGCCGTGAGATCTTCGAGCGTGGCGAAGTGCCGCATCTAGGAGCGGGACTCCGCGAGCGCTACAAGCCAATGATCATGCGAATCCGCACCATCGAGAAACCCGTAATCGCCGCGCTGAACGGCGTCGCGGCCGGGGCCGGATGCGGGTTGGCCTTGGCGTGCGACATGCGGACGGCGGCTGAGGGCGCTTCGTTGATCCAATCATTCTCGCGAGTCGGGTTGGCGCTCGACTCGGGCAGCTCGTTCTTTTTGCCGCGTATTGTCGGCCTCGGTCGAGCCTTCGAGATCGCTTTTACGGGCGATCCGGTGCCGGCGGCCGAGGCAGAGCGCATCGGCCTCGTGAACCACGTCTACTCAACCGAAGAGCTGATGCCACGGACGATGGAGCTCGCCGACAGGCTTGCTCGCGGCGCGACGCGCGCGCTCGGGCTCATCAAGCGAGACATCAATCGCGCGCTGTCTGTGGACGTGGAGATGGCGCTGGATTACGAGTCATATCAGCAGGAGACCGCCGGCCAGACCGGCGATTTCCGCGAGGGGGTCATGGCCTTTGTGGAGAAGCGGACGCCCAGCTTCGAGGGCAAGTAGGGTGACGGCCAGCGGGGTGACCACCAGCGGGGTGACCAGATGAAGCTGGGTGTTGTGGGCGCGGGCACTATGGGTGGGGGTATCGCCCAGGTAGCGGCGCAGCAGGGCATGGACGTCGTGCTTCTTGACGTACGTCAGGAACTGGTGGACGCCGGCTTGGGCCGAATCAAGACCTTTCTCCAGCGCCCCGTCGAGCGAGGTCGGATGTCACAAGCCGACGCCGATGCGTCGGTTGGTCGAATCGTGACGGCGACGGACTTCCGCGCATTTGCTGACGTGGACTGCGTGATCGAGGCCGCGTTGGAAGAGATCGGTGTCAAGTCCGAGATCTTCCGCCAGCTCGACCAGCACTGCCCAAGCAACGCCATCCTCGCGAGCAACACGTCTTCGCTCTCCGTGACGGAGATCGCGGCCGCGACGACCCGGCCCCAGCGCGTGGTGGGAATGCACTTTTTCAACCCAGTCCCTCTGATGGCCCTGGTCGAGATCGTGCGAGGAAACTCCACGACAGACGAAACGATGGATCGGGCGGTGCAGGTTGCGCGCGGGCTGGGCAAGACGCCTGTTCGCGCGGCCGACACACCGGGCTTCGTCGTCAACCGCATCGTCCGCCCGTTCTACAACGAAGCGTTGCGGGTCATGGGCGACGGCGTTGCGCCGTTCGAGACGATCGACCGCATCATGAAGGGCGTCGGCTTCCGCATGGGACCGTTCGAGCTGATGGACTTGATCGGGAACGACATCAACTTCGCGGTCACCGCCTCGATCTTTCAGCAGCTCTACGGGGAGCCGAAGCTCCGTCCCTCCTTCTGGCAGCAGCGCATCGTGCAGAGCGGCAACTTGGGCCAGAAGACGAAGCGCGGCTGGTACCCGTACGACGGCAGCCCCGGGGGCCCGCCGAAGGAGCAAGATGAGGTCGCGGTTCAACCGCTGGCGGGCCCCGTGGCCGTCGTCGCAGACTCCGCATTAGGCGCGGGCCTAGCGAGCGCGCTCGCTGCGGGCGCCTCCACCGTACGGCTGTTCACGATGCAGCCAGCAGGTGATGGCGTACTCCTCCAAAACCAGGTTTCTCGACTTGCCGATGCGGTTTCGGAAGCTGTGCTGATCGTGGACGCTACGTGGGGCGCTGAACGCAAGCGTGAGCTTGTCAATCAGATCGCGAATGAGCCTGCAGCTTCGGGAGTTCCCATAGCCTCCCTGTCGCTCGTCACGTCCGCTACGGAGATCGCGAGCTGGCATCCCGATCCCGGCCTCGTGTGTGGGTTCGGATTCCTTCCTCCGCTCTCGGACACTCGGGTCCTCGAGATTGCGCCTGCTCTTCAGACGAGGGACGAGACCCGCTCCAGGCTCGAAGAGCTGGCCGTGGCACTTGGAAAGTCCGGAATCGTCATTGAGGATGGGGCCGGGCTCGTGTCCGCCCGCATCGTCAGTCTGATCACCAACGAGGCGTCGTTCGCTCTGATGGAAGGCATCGCCACCGCGGAGGACATCGACGCTGCGGTGCGCCTTGGCGCCAACTACCCGCACGGGCCCCTCGAGTGGGCCGATCTGATGGGCGTCGATCTGGTCTACGCTATCATCAATGGCATGTACACAGAGTACGGTGAGGACCGCTACCGGCCCGCGCCTTTGCTGCGTCGGATGACCCTCGCAGGGCGCACGGGACGGAACGCGGGGCGCGGCTTCTTCAGCTACAAGTAGTGCCCAACTCCGTTCGCAGGCGCGCGCCTGCGAGATTCCCTGCGTTTTAGTCTCGCCACTCGTTCATGGTTTTGGAGGAGAGAGATCGTGGCAGATGCCGTCATCGTCGACGCGGTCCGGACCCCTGTGGGGCGATATGCCGGTGCGCTGAAGGACATCCGTCCCGACGATCTCGCTGCTCACGTCATCAAGGAGCTCGTTCAGCGTACCGGCATCGACCCAGAGAGCATCGAGGACGTGATCTTCGGATGCACGAATCAGGCGGGGGAGGACAACCGCAATGTCGCCCGCATGGGCCTACTGATCGCGGGCCTGCCGGAAACGATTCCCGGCCAGACGGTGAATCGTCTGTGCTCGTCGGGTCTGCAGGCGGTGAACACGGCGGCCATGTGTATCCAGGCTGGCGCCGGGGACGTCTACATCGCCGGGGGGGTGGAGAGCATGACGCGCGCCCCGCTTGTGATGGCGAAGCCGTCGAGCGCTTTCCCGCGTGGCAAGGTCGAGATGGAAGATTCGACCATCGGTTGGCGGTTCATCAATCCTCGCCTCGCCGAGCGATACGAGCCGATTAGTCTCGGCGAGACGGCCGAAAACGTCGCAGAGCGGTACGAGATCGGCCGTCAGCGCCAGGACGAGATGGCCCTCGCAAGCCACCAGAAAGCGGCGGCTGCGATCAAAGAAGGCCGATTCGCCGACGAGATCGTCTCGGTGTCAGTTCCGCAGCCACGAGGCGCGGACCCCAAGATTTTCGACACCGACGAGCACGTCCGTCCAGACACGACGCTGGAGGCGCTCGCAAAGCTTCAGCCGGCGTTCAAGAAGGGCGGCACGGTTACCGCCGGCAACTCATCCGGTGTGAATGACGGAGCCGCCGCGCTCCTGATCATGTCCGAGGAGAAGGCGCGCGAGTTGGGGCTCAAGCCACTGGCACGGATCGTCGCTTCGGCGGCAGCGGGTGTCGACCCGCTCTTCATGGGTGTCGGCCCGATTCCCGCGACGCGCAAGCTCCTGGCGCGCACTGGGGTCACGGTCGATCAAATCGATCTCATCGAGCTCAACGAGGCATTCGCGTCGCAGTCGCTGGCGTGCATCGACGAGCTTGGGCTCCCGATGGATCGCGTGAACGTGAACGGTGGCGCGATCGCCCTCGGCCATCCCCTCGGCTGCTCGGGCGCAAAGCTGACGACCACACTTGTCCACGAGATGCAGCGCCGCGATGCCCACTATGGTCTCGTCAGCATGTGCGTCGGCGTCGGACAGGGCGTCAGCACCCTCCTCGAGGCCGTTGACTAGAGGTGCTCCTGTTCGTCGTCGTGGTTTAACTGGCGCGAGCTTGTTTTCCCGGTGCTTCATGCATGGCCAGCGCGACCAGATCAGGGCCGTCTGCAATCTGCCGCGTTCGGCCTGCCTTGTCTTCCTGTCCAAGAAGGAATGAGGTGGCAAAAGCCTCACCGTGGCGCGCCACCGTATCGCGGACGATTGCCAGAGCTTCTTCTTTGGTTTCAAAGGTTCCTACGATGTTACCGCTCTCTGCGTCCCACAATTCATAGATCATGCGTCTAGCTCCAGTGACCCTATGTTGTCTCGTTGGCCGGAAAGACGGTCACCACGAGCGTGAGAAGTGTGTTCGGCTCGCCCCACAATGTGTAGTGTCCTCGCTGATGGGTTGTCCGTTCGTATCGGATTTCCGAAGACGAGGGGACATCTATCTGAGCAATGAACTGCCCCAAGGCGGCGTAGCGCCGGGCCTTTGCGGCCGCCTGGCGGAGCGTCCTGTAGACCGACTTGGAGGCGGCGAAGCTCGGCGGGCAGCCCACCACCGAACCCACGTTCAGCGGCGGATGTGAAGTCGGCCTCTGTCGGCGGATTCGAGCGGACTAAGCGGTAGAAAATCACCGGGCCGGGCGGTTACCCCGTGACCGCTCCTTCAGATGCCGATGAGACCATGCGTGCGTACTTTGCCATCACGCCGCGCGTGTAGCGGGGCGTAGGTGGCTGCCACTCCCGCAGGCGGGTCGCGATTTCGTCGTCTGACAGCTCGACGTCGAGGCGACGGTTCGGGATGTCGAAGACGACCATGTCGCCGTCTCGGACGATCGCGATCGGTCCGCCGACGGCGGCCTCCGGCGCTACGTGACCCGCCATGAGGCCGTGCGTCGCTCCGGAGAATCGGCCGTCCGTTAGAAGCGCCACGCTTTCCCCGAGGCCTGCACCAACGATGGCACCGGTGACCCCGAGCATCTCACGCATTCCTGGGCCACCTTTGGGTCCCTCGTAGCGAATCACCACGACGTCGTCTCTCAGGATGCGGCCGGCCTGGACCGCCGCGAATGCATCCTCTTCGCGGTCGAAGACGCGGGCTGGGCCTCGGTGGTACGTCCGTTCGTAGCCTGCAACCTTGATCACGCAGCCCTGCGGCGCGAGGTTGCCCTTCAGGATGACCAGCCCGCCGGTGGGCTTCAGCGCGCTGGCGACGGGCAGTATGACCTGCTGGCCCTCTTGCTCTGCTGCGGCTTTGGCCTCCTCACCGATCGTGCGTCCCGTCACCGTGAAAGCATTCTCGTGGAGTACCCCCGCCTCCATGAGTCGCCGCGCGACGAGTGGGATGCCGCCGGCGTTGTACACGTCGTTCGCAACGTATCGGCCGCCCGGCTTTAGGTCGCCCACAAGGGGTGTGCGCTCGCTGATGGCGTCGAAGTCGTCGATGTTCAGCGGGATCCCAGCCTCGTTGGCGATGGCGAGCAGGTGGAGCACCGCGTTGGTCGAGCCGCCAGTCGCACAGACGGCGGCGATCGCGTTCTCGATGGACTGCCGCGTGATGATTCGGCTCGGGCGGACGTCGTTGCGAACGAGTTCCATCACGAGTTGGCCGGCCTGAAGCGCCACATCGTCCTTGCGCGGATCGACGGCGGGAACGCTCGCCATGCCCGCGGGCGAGATACCCATGATCTCGAAAGCGGTGGCCATGGTGTTCGCTGTGTATTGGCCGCCGCAGGCTCCAGCACCTGGGCATGCGCGCTCCTCGAGAGCGCGGAGCTGCTCCGCGGTGATCTTGCCCGCGCTGAAGGCGCCCACGGCCTCGAACACGTCCAGGATCGTGACGTCGCGGCCTTCGTACGAGCCGGGCGCGATGGACCCGCTGTACAGGAGGAGTCCGGGAATGTCGAGTCTGGTCATAGCCATCACGGCGCCTGGGGCCGTCTTGTCGCAAGCCGCAATCGTCACGATGCCGTCGAACATGTGCCCACGGGCGGTCAGCTCGATCGAGTCGGCAATCACCTCGCGCGAGATGAGGGATGCTTTCATTCCCTCGGTACCCATCGCGATGCCGTCGGACACAGAGATGGTGTTGACCTCGACAGGCGTCCCGCCGGCGGCACGGATGCCCTCCTTCACCTTCGCCGCGAGTCGCCGTTGGTTGAAGTTACAGGGCATAATCTCGATCCACGAGTGGGCGACACCGATCAGTGGGCGGCTAAAGTCTTCGTCGGTGTACCCGACGGCGCGCATCATCGCGCGCGCGGGCGCGCGGTCGGGCCCCGATATCATAGTTCGGCTGTTTAGCTGCAGATCTTCACTCATTTTCTGGCTCCAGAGACGCTGTCCCGCCCACACGGGATCGGCGGATTATAGAACGAATAGACTACGGGGGACATTGTGATTCGTCCGTGATCGACAGATGTTGACGTCTGTCATCCCGCATCCGTAGCCTAGTGTTAGCAAACTGGGGATGGATCTGATCAGCCCCACGACGACTATCCACGAGGCGAGGTGCCTGTTGGCAGAGTCTATTTTTCGACCTGCAGCCGTGCTGCTGTGGTGGCGCGCGACGTCGTTCGACTCGAAGTCCGTGCGCCGGAGCGCAACAGTGAACGACACCGGTGAAACGACAAAGCTGATCCAGATTCTGGACGAAGCCGCCCAGATGGGGCAGCAAGTCACGGACAAGGTCAGCTCGTCCGCGGATCCCCAACCCACCGCGAACGCCGCCTCGATCTGTCGCTGGCAGCTCCTGAATCTGCGCCAGCAGCTCGTCGACATGGACGGGCCGCGTCGCGTCCGGTCTTGGCGAGAGGATGCGATGAAGCACCTCGACGCCGCTGCGTCGGCTGCGCAGGCCCTGAGCTACGGGTACCGTCTGCACAACCTCGATCGAATCTGCGACGGGGGTGAGGCGCTTGACGAGCATTTGGCGGCGCTCGCCCGCATCCGCACGAAGGTCGCAGCGACAGCGTAGTCAGTCGTCCAGTACCGCCACGTGCGACAAATGCCGAAGCTGCTGGTCGTGGTCGAGCCCATATCCGACGAGGAACTCCGACCCGACGTGAAAGCCAGCGAATTCTGGCTTCGATGCCCCCTCAGCACCGGGTTTGACGAGTAGCGCGCATGCCGCGATAGACCCCGGGTTCTGCGTTCTAAGTGCTTTGCGCAATGTGTCAAGCGTCTCTCCCGTATCGGCGACTTCGTCCACCACCAGCACGTCTGCATGTTCGACTGTCCCGGAGCATTGCCGCACCAGGGCGCCCTCACCTTTGCGTGTGCCGTGGTAGCTCGCGTACTCGACAAAGTCGAGTCGATGTGGATGCTGCACGGCGCGACTCAAGTCCGCCAGGAAGTACACCGCGCCCCGTAGCACACCCACGAGCACGAGGTCCGTCGACGCGGCATAGGCGGCGTCGATCTCTTGTGCGAGCTCGCGGACTCGCGACTGGATCTGCTCGGATGTGAGGACGATCGTTGCCGTATCAGCCGCCTGAAAAATGGGTGGCTCGGCGATAATTGTAGCCGCGCCATCGCTCCCAGAGGCTGAGGAGGACTGCGTGGTCGAGGCGGCTCACCCCTGGCTCCCTGTTGCCATCGCCGCCGCGCGCCGCCAGGCGAACGCGGAAGCACGACACCTGTGGCGGATGCGAGCGGGCTCCACTCCCCCGTTCAACTACCGCTTTGAGCACATCCGCTCGGTCGTGGCTATCGCGACTCGGCTCGCGGAGGAGACGGGAGCGGACGCCGACATCGTGCTAGCTGCCGCGTGGCTGCATGACGTGGCGAAGGCATTCGCGGAAGAGCGTGGCGACGGCCACGGACTTCGCGGCGCGGAACGCGCGAAGTCGATTCTTCGCCGAACCGACTTCCCGAGCCACAAGATCGAGGCAGTCGCCTATGCCATCTCCTGCCACGTGGGCCTCTTCAGGGACGAGCCGATCGAGCCGATCGAGGCGGCGATCCTCTTCGATGCTGACAAGCTCTCGAAGATCGGCGCCACCTCCCTGATTCACGTCATCGCGAGCTATCCCGCGTCCACTCAGCGGGCGGGCGGGATTCCCGATACGGAAGGGGCGGCCGCGGAGTTGGCGCGATGGACGGAGCTCTCGCGGCGAATCGTCGACAGCCTCAGCACGGAAGCGGGCCGGCAGATGGGCGAGCAGAGACTCGCATTCCTTCAGCAGATGGTTGCCCAGCTCGGACTAGAGGGCGCCCTGCCGCCGTCCGCGGAGGGCTAGATGGCGGATGAATCGAATCCGACGATCGCCGTCCGCAAGCTGGAGTACGGGAGTGGACGCGTGGTGTATTCGTGGTCGGGGGCGCTCCTCCGTCGATCGGAAGAGGGGCTGGTTGTCCTCGCGATCTTCCCGGCCTTCCCGCGAGAGACAGTGGTGGACGGGGTTCCGTTCTGCGCGGGTGACATCTTCACCGAGTACTACTATCCCGACCGCTGGTACAACGTCTTTCACATCGCGGATCCATCTGGGCAGCACAAGGGTTGGTACTGCAACGTTGCACAGCCCGCGATCGTGGACGATCTGGGCATTGCCTTCGTCGACATGGCTCTGGATCTCTTCGTTCACCCGAACGGTCGCTACACCGTGCTCGACGAGGACGAGTTTGCCGTGGCAGTCGCAGCCCTGTACTCACCCGAAGACGTCGAGCTCGCGCGATCAGCGCTCGACGACTTGATCCGGGTCACCCAGGAGGGTCGGCTTCCCGCCCCGTCGACCACCTCGGTCTGATGGACGTCGAGCGGGCTGCGCGCTGGGTCGCGCTCCCGGCAGGCGTACTCGCGATCTCGACGTCGAGCATTCTGATTCGCTTAACGGTCTCAGCACCCCTGACGACCGCCACCTACCGCATGTTCGTGGCAGCGGCCATTCTGCTCGCCGTAGCGGCGATCGCGGGCTTTCGTGATCTTCGAGCCCTGGATCGTCGCTCGCTCGGCCTCCTGGGTCTGTCCGGGGGGCTCCTGGGAATCCATTTCGCGCTGTGGACGACTGCGTTATTCCATACGACTGTGGCGAGCGCGGTGTTCCTCGTCGACACGCACCCGGTCATCGTTGCCCTCCTGGCCCGCTGGGTCTTGGCGGAGCATACGCGCGTGAGTACCTGGGTGGGCATCGGCCTGACGATGGCTGGCGGCGCTCTGATTGCCACGAGCGATTTCCGGGCAGGTGTCGATGCGCTCTTGGGAGATGCGATGGCCATCGGCGCGGCGGCGGCCTTCGCCGGCTACCTCGTCATCGGGCGGCACGTGCGCCAGGAGCTGAGCACGCCGAGCTATGCCGGGTCGGTCTACGCTCTCGCGGGAGTGGTTCTCTTGGTCCTTGCGCTGGCATCAGGAAGCGAGTTGGTCCCGGCATCCCCACGCGATCCGCTCATCTGGCTCGCGTTGGTTCTGATTCCTACACTGGCTGGTCACACGGTCTTCAACTGGGCGCTGCGCCACGTTCCCGCCTCGATCGTTGGGGTGTCGATCCTTGGTGAGCCCGTGATCTCTACCACGCTGGCGTGGCTGGTGCTAGGCGAGCACCCGACGCCGAGCGCTCTCGTGGGTGGCCTCATCGTCCTGATCGGCCTCTTCGTCGCCCTGCGGTCTCGCAATGAGCCGTAGACGGGTCGCTGTTTGTCGGCCTATCGCCCAAGGGAGAAGGGCAGGTCGGGTAGACGAGAATCGCCTTCAACCATGTCGATGTGAAGCACTTCGGCGAGGTGGTGGCTGACGATGGCCGCCACTTCTTCCACCGATTGCGCGACTCCCTGCTTCGCCAAGGAGGTCATCTCCACGTCGAGCCCGCACGGTCGAATCAGCTCAAACGGACTCAGCTCGACGTCCACGTTCAGCGCGAATCCGTGCCAACAAATGCCGCGGCTCACGGCGATTCCCACGGAACCCAGTTTCTGCTCGCCGATCCACACGCCATGACCGCAGTGACATCGGTCCGCCGTTACACCGAGCGTCGCAGCCGAGCGGATCAACGCGTCCTCGATCCTCCAGACGTAGGTGGGGACGTCCGGCGCGAGGTCGTGAAGGCGGCCGACAACGTAGCCGACCAGTTGGCCCGGCCCGTGGTACGTCGTTTGTCCGCCCCGCTCCGTGGCGCGGACCTCGATTCCACGGCTCTTGATCTCCTCCACGCTGACCCGAAGGTCGTCGGTTGGTCCACGACGCCCGTACGTCATCACCGGTTCGTGTTCGAGCAAGAGGAGCGTGTTGTCCCCACTGCCCGCGATCAAGGCATCTCGGAGCGCCACCTGCGTCGCGTGGGCTTCGTCGTAGCTCAGCCTCCCGAGCCTCATCGCCTTCACGGCGATACCTTCTGCTCGGATGACTCCTGCTCTCTGGTTCGGCGACGGGGTGGCACGTGCAGCGGTGTCCCTAGCCCGACGAGCGCCGCCTCGTGAAGCACCTCGGAGAACGTGGGGTGGACGTGTATGGTCGCTGCGAAGTCGTCGAGGGTTGCGCCGAGACGGATGCCCAGCGCCGCCTCTCCGATCAAGTCACCGGCCGGGCCGCCGATGATGTGGACGCCGAGTACTTTGTGGTCGTCTTCCCTTGCGACGATCTTGACGAAGCCAGTTGTCTCGCCGGAGGCCTCGGCGCGCCCGATCGCTGCGAAAGGGAATCGAGCGATGGTAATGGGAATCTTCTGCTCGCGAGCGTCCGCCTCCCGGATACCGATGCTCGCGATCTCCGGGTCCGTAAAGACGGCGGCGGGAACAGCGCTCGGGTCGAATCCTTGGGTCTTGCGGCCGGCGATGGTCTCAGCGGCGATGATCCCCTGGTGAGTGGCCGCGTGGGCTAGGAGCGATCGGCCCGTGACGTCCCCGATAGCAAAGATGTGGGGTGCGTTCGTCCGCATCCGATCGTCGACGGGGATCCCTCGCGGGCCGGTCTCGACGCCCGCCGCCTCGAGGCCGAGCCCCGACACGTTCGGTCGTCGCCCGACGGCGACCAGCACGGTGTCCGCGGCGAAGCCCCGCTCTTCTCCCTCGATGATCGCGCGAACCTCGAGCGCCTCCCCATCCTGACGAATGGCCTGCACCTGGGCCGAGGTTTGGCACACGATAGCCTTGCGGGTGAAGGCTCTAGCCAGCTCGCGGGCGATCTCGGGCTCTTCCGTCGGAACGAGGCGAGGGAGCATCTCGAGGATCGCTACGTCGCTCCCGAACGCACGCCAGATATCGGCCCACTCGACGCCGACTGCGCCGCCTCCGATGATCACAGCGCGTCTGGGGGCATCCTGGAGCGCGAGCGCCCCGTCGGAATCGACGACGCCGTCGAGCGACGCGCCTTCAACCGGGATCGGCGCCGGAGCCGATCCCGTCGCCACGATCAAATGCCGGAAACCGACGTCGTACGAGCCATCCGTGCCCTCGATGCGGCACGTGTTCGGTCCCTGGAGTTGCGCGTCACCCCGAAGCACCGTGACGTTGTTGCCGCGGAGGAGATTGACCAACCCTTGGAGGAGCTTGGCGACCGCCTGGTCGCGTCGCGCCGCGGCGACCCGGTAGTCCCACGTCACTTCCCCGGTGGAGATACCATGCTCGCTAGCGTGTCTGATGAGAGTGACAACCTCCGCGCTACGGAGCATCGCCTTCGACGGAATGCACCCGAGGTTGAGGCACACGCCTCCCAGCTCTGATCGCTCGACGAGCGCCGTTCTCAGGCCAAGCTGGGAGGCGCGGATGGCGGCGGCATAGCCGCCCGGGCCAGCTCCGATGACGAGGAGGTCAAGTTCCTGATCCACGTTTCTCCATCCATCGAGCGCCTCGGTGCTCGTCAGAAGTGAGGTCCTCTGGGGATGATGGTGGCCAACTCTGCGTATCGGCCACCAACGGCAACGGTATAATCAAGCGTAGCTCTATAGGAGTGCGCAGTGAACGTCGATCAGTACCTGAAAGACGCGGAAGCCTTCAATGTAGCAATCAACACCGAGCATTATCGCGCCGGTGCGGGCCTACAAGCTGGCCTCAACATCGCGCCAATCTACCAAAAGTATGCGTACTTGTTCGAAGGTGAGCTGTTCGACCAGTTGGCCGCCTGGGATTTGGAGCCCGCCCAAGTCCGACTCCTTCAGGAGTTTATCGCGGATGGCTTCCTCGGCAACCAGACGCGGGAGCTGATCGAGCGGCATGCAGCTCAAGAGTCCGCCGCGAACGTCGAATGGGATGAGCGGCCGGTCCCATACCGCAACGTGCCCATCCTTATTGCCAATGAGGCCGACGCGGTTCGCCGCCATGCGCTCGAGGAGCGCTATCTCGAGACGCAAGCCACATTCAATCCAGTCCTCGAGGAGCGAGAGAAACGCCTTCAGCGGCTGGCAAGGGGATTTCAGTACCCAGGCTACGTCGAGCTGTATGACGACCTGCGCGGGTTCCATCTCGCCGAGCTCACCCAGAGCATGCAGCAGTTCATTGCAGCGACGGACGAGTTGTATCTGGCCGCGCTGGACACGTACCTCAGCGAGATGCACATCCTGCGGGACGATGCACGGAAGTGCGACCTCGCTCGAATCTTCCGGGGGACCCAGTTCGATCTCTGGTTCCCCGGCGAGCGACTGCTCCCGAGCCTCCACGAGACGTTGCGCGACATGGATATCCTCCTGGAAGACCAGCTCAACATCCATCTCGACACGGCGGACCGACCACTCAAGTCGCCACGCGCCTTCTGTTCCGCGATCCGCGCGCCAGAGGACGTTCGTCTGGTCGTCAAGCCGACCGGTGGCGTCGTGGACTATGAGGCGTTGCTCCACGAGGCAGGCCATGCCGAGCACTTCGGAAATATCGATCGGACGCTGCCATTCGCGTATCGACGGCTTGGCGACGCATCGGTCACCGAGGGGTACGCGTTCTTGATCCAGCACCTGAATAACGACCGGCTCTGGCTGGATCGGCATCTCGGCTTCGCCCAGGCAGACAGTTTCCTCCAGCTCGCCGGGTTCCATCGGCTCTACTTCCTGCGTCGCTATGGAACAAAGCTGCAGTACGAGCAGGAGCTGCACCGCGCGGACGAGCCGGGCGATGTCGCCCCTCTCTACGACGACCTGTTCACCCGAAATCTCGGCGTGGGCTACGGGCCGGAGAGCTACCTGGCGGACGTGGATGGCGGTTTCTACGCCGCGGCATACGTGCGTGCGTGGATCTTCGAAGCCCAGATGCGGCGGTATCTCCAGCGCGAGTTCGACGATCAATGGTTCCGCAACCCCAAGGCTGGGAAATTTCTGATCGAGCTCTGGCGCGAGGGGCAGAAGCATCCTGTGGAGACGTTGGCCGGATTCATGGGTTACGATGGCCTGGACCCAACCTACGTCATGGAAGACATTCGGGCGCTCATGGGGGCTGCGTGACCGGTCTCTCGCATTTCGACGAAGCAGGGCGGGCGCACATGGTCGACGTGTCCGCCAAGGCGGAGTCCGTTCGTGAAGCCACGGCCCGCGGACGCATCTCGATGACGCCGGAGACGCTTGCGCTGGTGGAGCGTGGCGCGATGGAGAAGGGCGACGTTCTCGCGGTGGCGCAGGTGGGCGGCGTGATGGCCGCCAAGCAAACGGGCTCACTCATCCCCATGTGTCACCCGCTTCCGATAACCGGGGTCGACCTGCGCTTTCACCTCGACCACGAGGCCTCTACCATCGAGATCGAGGCAACCGCGCGCATCGTTGGAAAGACCGGCGTCGAGATGGAAGCCCTCACCGCAGTCTCCGTTGCAGCCCTCACGATCTACGACATGTGCAAGGCGGTGGATCGCGCCATGGTGATCAGCGACGTCCGTCTCGTCCGCAAGAGCGGTGGCAAGTCCGGCGAATTCACGCGCGAAGGTGAGGCATGAGCGAGCACGGGGACCGTCGGCCGATTCGAACGGCGGTCATGACGATGAGCGATATGGGTGCGCGCGGCGAGCGCGCCGATACCAGCGGCGACCGCATCGTCGAGTTCCTCCCCTCGATTGGAGCCGAGCTGGCCGAGCGCGTCCTGATCCCGGATGACCGCGAGCAGGTTCGCGGGAACCTCACCCGATTCGCGGACGAGCTACACCTCGACCTGGTGCTGACGACTGGCGGCACGGGCATCGCCCCGCGCGACGTCACGCCGGACGCCACTGCGTCGGTCGTGGACTACCAGGTGCCCGGGATCGCCGAAGCGATGCGTGCGATGAGCATCCAGAAGACGCCCTTCGGGATGCTCTCGCGGCAGGTAGTCGGGGTTCGCGGCGGTACGCTGATCGTCAACCTACCAGGAAGTCCGAAAGCTGTCGTGGAGTGCCTCGAGGTCCTGCAGCCGGTGTTGCCCCACGCCATCGATCTGATTCGCGGCGGCGCCGTGGACCACACGCCACCCGTAGATCGCTAGCAGCCCAGCACCAATGCGTCCGGAGCCATCGGCGTGTCGTGTGAGCAATCCACGGCGGATCAGGGCGTCAAGATCGAAAACCCCGGCACTCCGCAGAGCTGATCGGTGTATCCAGCCACGGCCCCGTCGACCAGCGTGGCCAGCACGTAACACGTGAAGCCATTTACCGGGGGCGCCATCATGCCAGTCGCACCGAGACCGATCGATGCCACGATCTCCGGTGGCGGTATCGTGGCCAGGACGTAGCCGTTCTGCCCGGGCAGGAGCGCGGGTGTCCAGGCAAAGCTGGCTCTGTTGGACTGGTTGAGCGCCATCGCCAACCCCTGAGGCGCACCGCTCGACGTGCGGAAGCCAACGACCGCGCACTGGAGGTCCGACCTCACATCCGCGCTCGCGCCTTGCGGTCGAAGTAGGTAGCAATTGAGCCCGGGAGGCGCCACAACGTCGAAGCTGGTGTCGGTGGCGCCGAGCTGCGTCTCGACCAGCGGGTCGCCAGCGCCGAGAGCCATGCTCTGCAAGACGTATCCCGTCTGGACGTTCCCGCCCCCCCAACGGAGGTGAACGCCGCCGCCATCTGAGCTGATGGCGAAACTCCTACCCCCGATGCATTCACCGGCAGCGGCGGCGGACACATGGCGGCTCGAGTTTCCTGTAGGAGCCGTCGGAGTCGTCTGTGGACTCTGCGTCGCCGTTGGCGACCCTGTTGGCACGGGGGGGGCCGTGAGGGTCTGCGTGGGCGTTACCGTCGGCGTGCTGCTCGGGAACGGGATGCACGGCACAGGGGTCCGTGTCGGCGTCTCAGGTACGAAGAACCTGGGCGCAACGGTGGCGCTCGTCTGCGCCGCCACGGCCGGATGAGTCTCCCGTCCGTCGTCAACCAGGCTGACGGCGAGAAAGGCAACGCCGGCCATTGCGAAGAAACACAGAATGCGCCACGGCTGAGGCGTCATGGACCTGCCTCCGGTAACCCGTCAGGCCCTTGCGAGCGGGTCCGCCATTATACCCACGGCTCTTCGCGGACCTACGGTCAACTACAGAAGAACGCCGTGACGCACTGCCGTGTTGGAGCGGCGGTCGGCACTTGAGGGGCCGCGGTCCGCGTTGGCGGAACGGCGGTCTCAACCGAAGTTGGCTGGGGCGCGGTGCCCGCGGTGCTCGTGCTGAGCGCCTCTCTCGTGGGTGTGGGCGTCGCCGTTGGCGGGGGCTCGGGCGTCCAGGTTGGTAGGGGTGTCAGCGATGGGAGGGGCGTTGACGTCGCCTCCGGAGTTGGTGTTGCCTGTGGTACCAGCTCGACCACCAGCACGTATTCGCATGCCTGATTTCCCGCGGCGCGCACCTTCGCCAAGTACGGGTCGTCCTGTGCGGTGATGATCCATTCCACTCTGGCGTTGAAGTTGCCGTCGGAGTGGTTGTCGCTGTGGAAGAGATCTGGGGCGTCCTCGCGCGGGGCTGCCGTGCCGCGGTCCGGGTAGATGTCCAGGATCATGTCGCAGTCACCGCGAGTCTCGGCGCGCACGGGTTCGCCGAGCGGTCCGTGGACCTGGAATATGTGCTCGTTGCCCGACGCCAGGTATGCCCAGGTTCCCGAGTAGTTCCCCCGAGTGAGGTTTATTCGAACGAGCAAGATGTCGCCACCGTCGGTGACGTTCGTCTCAGGGCCGGTGTTGAGCTCGGACACGAGCAGGCGGTACGCGCAGCTCCGGCCCGATTCCTCGAATACTCGAACGTAGTACGTGCCGTCCTGGCTCGGCGCAAGATCGACGCGTGCGAAAACGTTGCCGGGCCCTCGGTGGTTGTTCCACGCGCGCCGGGTGATGACGGGTCGCTCGGATTGTTGGGGCCCCTGGCGGACGTCGTAGACCTCGAGAAAGGTGTCGCACGGTCGGCTTTCTGACGTCGCCCCAAGGACGTCGATCCGCACTCGCTCATATTGGCTCATCCGAATCGAGTACCAGTGCGAGTCACCGCCAGGCGGGAGCGTGTCCTCCTGGTCATACCCTGTGAACACGGGAAATGCCCGGTCGAGGGAGGCCGGATCGATGTCCTCCAACCCTGTGCCCTGCGCTTGTGTCCGCAGTGAGAGCGCAGTGTCCGTCGGGGGAGGGCTCACACGGATGGCCTCGGAGACCGGCGCGACTGATAGCGCTATCGCGATGAGGCCATACACGACGACCGCGCGCCAAAGGGCCATCAGTCCGTCCGTCCTTCCGTTTGCTCGAGGCTGGCCGTGTGGCCGACTGGTGCTGTTGGACTCGCTAACGCGTGGGACTTGGTGGTGGTGCACCGCTTGGAGGCGGGCTCCCCTGAGCCGCTGGCGAGCCGCGTGTCCCGGGCGCCTCGATGCGAAAACGCTCGGTGCGTGCCACCGTCCCGTTGGCGTAAAGCTCGACGCGATAGTCGCCGACAACCCAGCCGTTTGGCGGCGTCTCCACCGCAAAGCTACCCGAGGTCTGCAGACCACCAGCGCGCACCTCGGTTTCGAACCACGGTGTTCCGCCTCGGGCGTCGGGCGTGCCGCCCGCAAACCAGCTCGCCTTTACCACGGTATTGGGCAGTGCGTCGGCAAGCATGAAGATCAGGTAGATCTTTTGGGTGTCCGCGGGGAAGCTCGTCCGGGATGCCGTGCCTGCCGGGTCGTCCGTAATCATGGCGCTTGCGATACGGGCAGGACCTATGAGTTCCGCGGAGGGTCTCAGAGCCCATCCTCCCAGGACGCCACCCACGGCGATGCCTAGGGCGACGAGGAGACTGGTGGCGCGTAGCATGCCGTGCGTCGGTCGATGCACCACGACTGTTCGCGCCAGTAGGTCGCCCAACCGTTGGCGGCGTGGCGTGAGCATCATGGAAATGCCCCCGACCAGATAGAAGCCGATTCCGTCTATCAGGCGCATGCCGTTGCGGGTGAGAGAGGCATCGTAGCCGATGAGCCGCCCTGTCGATGAGCTCTGGACGCGCGCTTCGGCAGCGAGCTTCCCGAGGGTAGCTCCCACGACGGCTTCCGCGGCGACGAAGTAGAACAGGATGATCAGGATCGCGACCATGATGGCGATCACCGTCGGAATCGTAGCGAAGTTGACGTCGAGCAGCGTCGCGTCCCCAAACCGCGAGGCGATCGTGAAGTAGAGAAAAAAGAAGACGCCAAAAGCGACCGCCCCATCGACCAACTGGGCGAAGAGGCGGTCGCCTATCGAGGCAAACCTTACCGTCGGCGGCTCGACGCGAGGCGCGTCGATGATCACCGGCTCGACGGTCGTTGGCGGCTCCTCGAACCTTGGAGCTTCCGGATCGAGATCCGGAGCTCCGGGCGGATTGTTTACAGCGCCTCCACGTCGACCGAGTAGCCGCCGATGCGCTCGATCTCGATCCTCACGACGTCTCCGTCCTTGATCGGCGCAACGCCATCTGGCGAACCGGTCGTAACGATGTCGCCCGGCATCAGCGGATAGCAGTAGGACGTGTACTCGATGATCTCCGCCAACGTCTCGATCATGTCGCTGGTGTTGGCATCCTGACGGAGATCGTCGTTGACCCAGAGCTTGATGCCGAGGTTCTGTGGGTCTGGAACTTCTTCTTTCAGCGTAATCCAGGGGCCGATGGGCGTGAATCCGCGGTAGGACTTGCGGCGCGAACGGTCGCCTTCGCCCCGCACGGTGATGTCGAGGAGCGCCAGGTACCCGAAGACGTAGTCCAACGCCTGCGAAGGCGAGACCCGGTAGCACTCCTTGCTGATGACGGCGGCCAGCTCAGGCTCGTGGTGGACCTCCCGGCCCGGCGTCGTGTCGGGGAGAAGGATCGTGTCGTTCGGGCCGATCACGGATGTGGCTGACTTCAGGAACACGTCGCCGCGTTCTCCCGCGGGCCGACCGGGGACGTTCGAGAGCTTGGAAGCCTGGAATTGCTCGGTCCCCTTGTTGGTCGTGCCGAAGCGCCCCTCCGCGAAGTACTTTGTCATCTCGGCGTTGTGCGCACGGTAGTTGGATGCCGCGGCGGCGACCTGCCCCGGGGCAGGAACGGGTGGACGGAGGCGCGCCTGTGAGATCGGTACCCGTCGGGCCCGTGGCAGCATCTCCTCGATGCGCGGGCGCACCCGATCGAAGTGCATGATCATGCGTGGCACGAAAACGAAAGGCCACTCGGTGTCGTGCTCTTCGAGAGCGTCGGTGACGTCGGCGAGCTGGTCTCCCTCGACTACTCCTAGTCGATAGTCGTCGAACAGCGCTAGGCGCATGTGCTCCTCCTTGACAGAATGGACAATGCCGAAGTCGCTAGTGGGTCACTCCCACAACCGTCGCCATTGCGGACTTGTCCCTCTCCCATCGCAATGGGAGAGGTTAGGTGAGGGCACCTGCCCGGTGCCGCAAGTGGCAATAATCAGACGAGGTGTCCTCACCCCGCCTCTCCCGCCACAGTGGGAGAGGGCATGTCTCCGAAAAGCTCGGCGCCACGGGCCCCGAACCGACGTGGTTCACCGGGAGGTGGCGGCCACGGGCGCGTGGTCGGTGTAGACGCGACTGGCTGCCGCGACGGCCACGCCGGAAGCAGGACCGAAGCCCTGGCGCCCGAGGAGTGTCTCCAGTGCGGTCAGGAACAGCAGCATATTGTCTTGGCTCGCCGAGTGTCCCATCACGCCGATGCGCCACATCTTGCCCGCTTGCTCGCCGAGGCCACCCGCGATCTCGATGCCGAACTCGTTCAGCAGCTCGGATCGGAGCTGGGCCTCGTTGATGCCTTCGGGCGGGCAAACCGCGAGGACTGTCGGGAGGCGGTACGCGGGGTTGCCGAAGAAGTCGATCTCGAGGGCAGCCATGCCCGCGGCCAGCGCCCGATGGTGGAGCTCATGGCGGGCGAACCGCTCCGGGAGACCTTCCGCCGCGACCAAGCGCACGGCTTCGCGCAATGCGTAGGTGAGGAGCACGGGCGCAGTGTGATGGTAGGCCCGTTCCGCGGCGAACCAATATCGATCGTGGAAGTCGAGGTCAAAGTACCAGTTGGTGACGGGTGTCTTTCGCCCGCGGATGTATGCCATAGCTTCGTCGCTGACCGTGATGGGTGAGAGACCGGGGGGCGCCGATAGACACTTCTGACTTGCGCTGAAGCATACGTCGCAGTCCCACTCGTCGGGAATGACGGGAATCCCGCCGAGGGTCGCCACGGTGTCGACGACGAGCATCGCGCCGTGCTCCCGAGCGGCGCGCCCGATCTCCTCGATCGGTTGCCGAATGCCAGTCGAGGTTTCGCCGTGGGTCACCATGACGACTCGCGCATTCTCGGTTCGAAGCGCTCGAATGATGTCGTCGAGATCAACCGGCTCGCCCCACGGAGCCCGCACGGCGACCGCGTTCCCGCCGCAGCGCTTGACCATCTCCGCCATGCGCTCCCCGAACAGCCCATTGATGCACACAATGGCCGTATCGCCGGGCTGGATGAGGTTCGCCACCGCCGCCTCCATGCCGGCCCCACCGGTTCCAGGGAGGGACATGCACGTGCCGTTGTCTGTCTGGAACACCTCGCGCAGGAGGCGCGCGGTCTCGTCCATCACTCCCAGAAAGAAGGGATCTTTGTGGCCCGTGATCGGCGCGATGAGCGCCTGGATCACAGTTGGGGGAAGTGCTGTCGGACCGGGGGCGAGGAGAATTCGCTGGGGCGGTGTTACCTCGGCAAGCGGGGCGCTCTCGACAACCATGAGATAGGCACGCTCCAAGATTTGAGGGGAATAGCGACCATTGTATCCGTCAGGAGAGGTCGTCGCAACGTTCCGCAGACACACGCTGATCCGCTGTTACGCTACGCGCGTGACGGAATCGTGATCCGATTGCCGCGCATCGTGACACGTTTGACATCGGTCGAGCGTTTAATGAGGCAGAGATCAGTTCACCGGGAGGTTCCGTGAATCAGGTAGAAAACGACGTCGAGATCATGCTAGCTGCAGGGCTAGAAGACGACGAGATTCTGCGGCTTGCGCACTTCAAGCATCGCGTGAGCACCGGCGAATGTGACGACCTCACCATCGAGTACAAGCGGATCATGTTCCTCAAGTATCTCTACGACGAGGGACGCGTCGAAAGCTAGGCCGGCACCTCTCGTTTTCCTCTGCGTCCCGGGCGATGTTTCACCGTCGGTTGCGCGGACGGCTCACCACGATGATCATTAGGGGCTGCTCCCGCGGGCTCCGTCGCGGTTGCTGCGACCTCCAGGCCTTCCTGCGTGGTGATGACCTCGGGCTTCCTATCCGGTAGGAGCGCCTCCGCCAGCACCTGATCCACGTGCTTCACGGGCACGAAGCGGAGCTCTTTTCGCACCGACTCGGGCACCTCTTCCAGATCCCGCTCGTTGTCATGCGGGATGATGAGCGTGCGGAGCCCCGCGCGGTGGGCGGCGAGCACCTTGTCGCGGAGTCCACCGATCGGAAGCACCCGACCTCGGAGCGTGATCTCTCCCGTCATGCCCACCGTGTGTGACACGGGCCGTTGGCTCAACGCGGAGATGATCGCGGTGGCGATCGTAATGCCTGCAGATGGGCCATCTTTTGGAATGGCCCCCGCCGGCACGTGAACGTGGATGTCAGTCTTGACGTGGAAGTCTTCCGGAATCCCGAGCGTGCCGGCGCGGGAGCGCGCATACGTCAGCGAAGCTCTCGCCGACTCCTGCATGACGTCGCCGAGCTGGCCCGTGAGGATGAGTCCGCCCTGCCCGGGAACCGCGCGGGCCTCGACGAATAGCACGTCGCCACCGAACGGAGTCCACGCCAACCCAGCTACGACGCCGACCTCGTCTTCCTCTTCGGCCACGTCGTTGCGGAATCTCGGCGTCCCGAGGTAATTCGGCAAATCCTCGGCGGTCACGTCGATGTGCTCGGCTTCGCCGCTCGCGATGCGACGAGCGACGCGCCGAAACACCGTTGCGATCTCTCGTTCCAGATTGCGGACGCCTGCCTCGCGCGTGTATTCGCGGATGATCCGTCGAATGGATTCTTCGGACAGGCTGACGACTGCCTCGTTGAGGCCGTTCTCGCCGAGCTGCTTCGGCACAAGGTAGCGCAGCGCGATCTGCAGTTTTTGCTCCTCCGTATAGCCGGAGATCTGGATGACCTCCATGCGGTCGAGAAGCGCGGGCGGAATCGTGTCCAGCATGTTGGCGGTCGCGATGAACAGGATCTTGCTCAGATCGAACGGCACGTCCAAGTAGTGGTCGATGAACGAGAAGTTCTGCTCCGGGTCAAGGACCTCGAGCAGCGCAGAGGACGGATCTCCGCGCACGTCGCGCCCCAGCTTGTCGATCTCGTCCAGCATCATGACCGGGTTGTTCATCTCGACCCGGCGGAGGCTCTGGATGATGCGGCCTGGCATCGCTCCGATATAGGTACGGCGGTGGCCGCGAATCTCCGCCTCGTCGTGGACACCGCCGAGGCTCAATCGAGCGAGCTTCCGCCCGAGCGCGCGCGCAATGGAGTGGCCCAACGACGTCTTGCCAACGCCTGGCGGGCCGACGAAACACAAGATCGGGCCACGCATGTCGGCCTTGAGCTTTCGGACGCCCAGGTAGTCGAGGATTCGATCCTTGACCTTCTCTAGGTCGTAGTGGTCCTCGTTGAGAATGCGTTCCGCTTCGGCGAGGTCGAGGACGTCGAGCGTGCTCTTGTTCCAAGGCAGCGAGACCATCCATTCGAGGTAGGTGCGGATGATGCTCACCTCGGGTGCCATGGGACTCATGGTGGCCAGACGGTCGAGCTCGTACTCCGCCTGCTTGCGAGCCTCCTCCGACATGTGGGCGTCTTCGATCCGCTGCCGAAGGTCGGCCACCGCCGATTCGGTCGCATCGGTCTCGCCGAGCTCGCGCTGGATGGCCTTGAGCTGCTCGCGGAGGTAGTAGTCCCGTTGGGTCTTGTCCATCTGCTCGTGGATCTGCGACTGGATCTTCGACCCGATCTCGACGACCTCGAGCTCGCGGCTGACGAGCAGCGTTGCGTGCCGAAGGCGCTGGTTCACATCCAGCTCGGCCAGCAGCGTCTGCTTCTCGGCGAGCGGGAGATCCATGCTGGCCGCGACGAAGTCGGCGACCCGTCCAGGCTCGTCGATGTTGTTGATGGCGACGGCCAGCTCCTCCGGCATGTTGGGCGCAAGGCTCACGAGCTTCTGGAACTGGACGCGCAGGTTGAGCACCAGCCCATCGAGCTCCTTGGAGTCCTCGACGATCTCCTCGACCTGCTCGACCCGTCCCACGACGAACGGCTCGGTTTGGGTTATCTCCAGCAGGCGGATCCGGTTGAGCCCCTGGAGGATGACCTGAACCGCGCCGTCGGGCATGCGGAGGAGGCGCACGATCCCAGCGCTGCAGCCGATAGGAGCAAGGGACTCGAGGATGATGTCGCCCTCGGCCTCGAGTCGAAAGAAGAACGCCACGGTCTTGTGGCTGGACGCGACGGAATCGATTGCGCGAACCCACTCTTCGTTCCGGATCCCAAGTGGAAACAGCATCGAGGGGAAGACAACAGCCTCGTGGCTGGGGATGATCGGCAGAGTTTCTGGCGTCGGTATTTGCTCGGTCATCGCTCCGTCACCGAGACGCGCTGGGGCTTCAGGGCGCTCAGCTTCGGCATCGTCACCTCGAGGAACCCCGCCCTGGACGACGCGCTCGCTGCGTCGGGATTGACCGCGCTCGGGAGGCCGACCGTGCGCTCGAAATGCCCGAAGGGAATCTCGAGAACCGTGTAGGTTCGTTCGCGCTGCTGCGCGGTGTCCCGCCGCTGCCCCTGCACCGTTATCGAGTCGCGGGCGACGACGAGCTGGATGTCCTCTTCTGCTACGCCGGCGAGGTCGATGACGGCAACAACCGAGTCTTTGGTTTCATATACGTCGACCGCGGGCTGCCATGCGCGCTGGGAGAAGACGACCGAGCGCGGCTTTCGCTGGGCCATGTGGTTGAGGTAGCGCTCCATCTCGCGCTGGAGCTCGTCGAGGTTGCCAATCCAAGGCCGTTGGAACTCAAACATGAAGCGGCTCCCGTGGGTGTGCCGTGGCACCAGGATCCTCTCTGCATACTAGGCTTCATCCATCTTGAGCGTCAATGCGATAGCTCCCTCTCCCTCTGGGAGAGGGCTGGGGTGAGGGCGGACCCGAGCGCAGCGATAACAGAACTTTGCCAGAACCTATCTCATTTCTTAGCTGATCCGCAGTAAGATGCTTTAGCTGACAATAACGCAGATGTCGCGCGGGGAGGTGTGAACCGCCCCGGGTATCGTAGAGACTCCAATCCTTGAAAGGAGCCCCTCGCCGACGGCCTAGTCAGAGTCTTGGCAATTTCGCGCCGTTGTCTGCGAAGCCTCGGCCGTGACGATCCCGACTGCGGTGCAGTACCGTCGGGAGATGCTGTTCGCGATCTCATGGCCACGGGTTTGGATGTGGTCGTCGAAGATCTTCCCACTCAGCATGGGTGTGATGGCGGCATCGGTGACCATGCGCGTTCTCTGAATGGCGCGGCGGCGCGCAGAGATCGCTCCAACGTTCCCGCATATCCATAGGAGGCCGCGCAACACGAGGGCGTATCGGTGGACGACTGGAGCCGCGCGAGCCATCGACGTCCGTGGGTCCTCGGCAATGAGCCAGACGTCCTCGACCAGCCGCGCCAAGCTGTCGAATAGATAGAGTGGCATCAGTTTCGCCAGCGTTCCGAGCTGGAAAGCGAGTAGCAACGTCAGCAGCTTGTTTCGTTCATTAAAGAAAGAAGCGAGGCTCGGCTGCTGCAACGCCGTGACGGAGCCGAGGTGTTGAACGCTGGATTTGACGGCTCGGGCCACCCGGTACCCTGTGAGATGTGCCCGCCAGGAAAGCAGCGCGTCCTCGTAATAGGCGAAGTACAGCGGATCGAACGGCTCACCGAACAGCGAGCGCTTGAAGGCCAGGGAGCAGCCCGTTCCATAGAACGGGTGCTCGTGATCCTCCAAGACGCTCGGGATCGGGTGCCCGATGACGCTGAGGGACCCTGTACCAAGGGCATACGCTTCCGGAAACCGAGGGTCATGGATCACCGAGCAGGCGATCGCCACCTCCTCCGGCTGCAGAGCGTCGACGAGCTCCCGTAGCCAGCCGGGATCCGGTACTGCATCATTGTTGAGGAGTACGAGGGTGTCTCCGCTGGCCGCACGAACGCCTGCGTTGCAGCCGCCGGCAAAGCCCTCGTTGCGGGCGTTCCGAACGATGTGCACCGTCGGAAACCGCTCGCGGACGTGCTCAACGCTTCCGTCAGTGGAGGCGTTGTCGACGAGGATGACCTCTGCGTCTTGCGCGGTCGCCTGGGCCACCGTTTCGGTGAGGCAGGCGTCCAAGAGCTCACGTCCGTTGTAGTTGACGATAACGATGGAGATCGACATTTCCCCGCCGCGGAGCGCGTTGTTGCGGCAATTCTCGCTCATGGTGCGACGTATTGTGCGGACCACGCTTTCATTGCCCGCGTACCTTCCAGTTAGGTATCATTCAAGCGCGAGTCAGACGTGTGTGAGACCCCCGAAGGGGGTCTTTCGTTTGGATAGACCCGAAGCGCCCCGCCGACGTAGCTCAATTGGCAGAGCAGCGGTTTTGTAAACCGCAGGTTAAGGGTTCGAGTCCCCTCGTCGGCTCCGTCAGGGTGAGGTGGCCGAGTGGTTAATGGCACCGGTCTGTAAAACCGGCTCCCGGAAGGGATTCACAGGTTCGAATCCTGTCCTCACCACCCTCTGACGCGACCCAGCCCACGTAGCTCAGCCGGCAGAGCGCGTTCTTGGTAAGAACGAGGTCACCAGTTCGAATCTGGTCGTGGGCTCCGCACCCGGCCGACCCCAAAGACCGGTGTCGGCCGCAATGCATATTGAAGAAACATCTAGCACCGCCGCAGAGGAGCGCTGAACATGGCGAAGAAGAAGTTTGAGCGGACGAAGCCGCACATCAACGTTGGGACGATTGGGCACGTAGACCATGGGAAGACGACGCTGACGGCGGCGATTACGAAGACGCTGGCGCTGAAGGGCGAGGCGGAGTTTCGCAGCTTCGACTCGATCGACAACGCGCCCGAAGAGCGTGCCCGAGGGATCACGATCGCCATTGCGCACGTAGAGTACGAGACGGACAAGCGGCACTACGCGCACGTAGACTGCCCGGGGCACGCGGACTACATCAAGAACATGATCACCGGCGCAGCGCAGATGGACGGGGCGATTCTGGTGGTGTCGGCGCCTGATGGACCGATGCCGCAGACGCGGGAGCACATTCTGCTGGCGCGGCAGGTCGAGGTGCCGGCCATCGTGGTGTACCTGAACAAGGTGGACATGATGGACGATGAGGAGCTGCTGGAGCTCGTCGAGATGGAGCTCAGGGAGCTGCTGTCGAAGTACGGGTTCCCTGGAGATGAGATCCCGATCGTTCGGGGAAGTGCGTTGGGGGCGCTACAGAGCGCGTCGACGGACACGAGCAGCCCGGAGTACCAGAGCATCTTCAAGCTGATGGAAGCGGTAGACAGCTACATCCCGACGCCGACGCGAGCGGTGGACAAGCCGTTCCTGATGCCTATTGAGGACGTGTTTGGGATCAAGGGCCGAGGCACGGTGGTGACGGGGCGGATCGATCGCGGCGTGATCAAGGTGAGCGAGGAAGTAGAGATCGTGGGCATCAGGGACACCCGGAAGACGGTAGTGACGGGTGTGGAGATGTTCAAGAAGCTGCTGGACCAGGGGGAAGCGGGAGACAACGTTGGCTGTCTGCTGCGAGGAGTTGAGCGGGATGATGTGGAGCGGGGGATGGTGTTGGCCAAACCCGGGAGCATCAAGCCGCTGACGAAGTTTGCGGCGGAAGTGTACGTGTTGAGCAAGGAAGAGGGGGGACGGCACACGCCGTTCTTCAGTGGGTATCGGCCGCAGTTCTATATTCGGACGACGGACGTGACCGGGGATGTGAAGCTGCCCGAAGGGGTAGAGATGGTGATGCCTGGTGACAACGTGAGGATGGAGATCGAGCTGATCACGCCGGTGGCGATTGAAGAGGGACTGCGGTTTGCGATCCGCGAGGGCGGGCGCACCGTGGGCGCAGGGGTCATTACCGAAGTCACAGCGTAAAGCTGTCATTCTGAGCGATACATGTCATTCTGAGGCGGCAGCCGAAGAATCCCTGAGATCTCGCAGTCACGGATTCTTCGCTCCGCTCAGAATTAGGAGAATGCTCAGAATGACATGGGCACCGTGTAAAATGACGGCTCGTTGGATCGGAGTAGAATAGCGTATGGCAAAGAGGGCGGAGCGAATGCTGATCACGCTCGCGTGCAATGAGTGCCGCGAGCGGACGTACCATACGGAGAAGAACCGTCGGAACGATCCTGATCGGCTGACGATTCAGAAGTTCTGCCCGCGGTGCCGGAAGCACACGGAGCATCGCGAGACTCGTTAACTCATTCGATGCGACAGAGCGGGCTCTATCGCATCACTCGATCCGGGATAGGCGCGTAGCTCAATTGGCAGAGCAGCGGTCTCCAAAACCGCAGGTTGCGGGTTCAAGTCCTGCCGCGCCTGCCGTAGCCCGCGAGTAACGCGGGAAGACGGAGGGAAAACCTTATGGCCAGACAGCTTCGGCGCTCGATGGCTGGAAATACGATGGTCGCTCAGCCAGCGCGGAAGGCACCGGCCAAGGCGCCTCCACGCCCTGCCCTCCGGACGAACCTGTCGGGCCAGGGGCGGAGCATCACCAAGTTCCTCACCGAGGTGAGGGCCGAGCTCCGCAAGGTGGTTTGGCCGACTCGGCGAGAGGCGATGAATCTCACGGGACTCGTCGTCGCGATCTCGGTGGCCGTCGGCTTCATGCTGGGCATGATCGACTTCGCGTTCACTGAATTCTTCCGCCTGTTGCTCAGGTAGCGAGGAGCTATGCAAACCAACACTCCTCTCGACGACGTCATCGACAACGAAGAAGCGCTTCTCGCCGAGGACGAAGATCAGCTTGAAGAGCGCGTCGAGGACCTCGATGGCGAAGAAGAGGACGAGCTAGAAGAAGAGGAAGGCCGGCGCTGGTTCGTTATCCACACCTACTCGGGGTACGAGAATAAGGTGGAGACGAACCTGAAGCACCGCATTGCTTCCATGGGCGTCGACGACAAGATCTACGACGTCGTCATCCCGACCGAAGAGCAGGTCGAGATCAAGGACGGGCAGCGGCGCACCGTCCAGCGGAAGGTCTTCCCAGGGTACGTCCTCGTCCAGATGAAAGTCACGGACGAGGGAATCCCGCCCAACGATGCGTGGTACGTGGTTCGCAATACCCCAGGGGTAACAGGTTTCGTCGGCGCGGGTACGCACCCGAGCCCCCTCGAAGAGCCCGAGGTGAAGCGGATTCTCCGTCGCATGAAGATGGAGGCGCCACGCGTCAAGGTCAGCTTCTCCAAGGGCGAGCGCGTGAAGGTCGTGGACGGTCCATTCACGGACTTCATCGGCATCGTGGACGCGATCAACCCCGAGAAGGGCAAGGTCCGCGTCCTGGTCTCGTTCTTTGGACGTGAGACGCCGGTCGAGCTCGACTTCCTCCAGGTCTCGCGCATAACCTAGAGCGTTCGTAGTTACCTTGCGGCACGCCACGGATTGCCCGCTGTCACGCTGAGCCGCGACGGAGCTTCTCAAGGCATTGAGATCCTCCGCATGCGCCCGCCGGATGACGTGTTCAGGCACCGCTGAAGGGAGCCATATTCATGGCGAAGAAAGTCAAAGCGATCGTAAAACTGCAGATCGAAGCGGGCAAGGCAACACCGGCGCCGCCGGTCGGGCCGGCCCTCGGTCAGCACGGCATCAACATCATGGCGTTCGTGAAGGATTACAACGAGCGGACCGCGTCCCAGGCGGGAACGATCGTTCCCGCGGAGATCACCGTCTTCGAAGACCGCTCCTTCACCTTCGTCCTCAAGACCCCACCAGCCTCGGATCTGATCCGAAAGGCGGTTGGAGTCGATAAGGGGTCGGCCAATCCCGCCCGAAACCCCGTCGGCACGCTTACCAAGGACAAGCTCCGTCAGATAGCCGAGCTCAAGATGAAAGACTTGAATGCCACAACCGTCGAGGGCGCCGAGAAGATCATCGCCGGCAGCGCTCGAAGCATGGGTGTAAAGGTTGAGTGACCCGCGGCGGCCGGTCTCTGGGTCGCGGAAGGGAGAATAGATGGCAAAAAAGGGAAAGCGGCTGAGGGAGCTCGAGGGTAAGGTCGATCACGACAAGCTTTATTCGCCGGAAGAGGCCCTGCCGCTCGTCAAGGACGTCTCGACCGCGAAGTTCGACGAGACCGTCGAGGCCCACATCCGTACGGGCGTGGACCCGCGCCACGCGGACCAGATGATCCGCGGCTCGGTTGTGTTGCCTGCTGGAACGGGAAAGCGCACCCGCGTCTTGGCCTTCGCGCAGGGCGAGCAAGCTCGCGAGGCGGAAGAGGCGGGCGCCGACTACGTCGGTGCCGAGGACCTGGTTCAGCGCATCCAGGGTGGATGGCTTGAGTTTGACGTTGCTGTGGCGACACCGGACGTCATGCCCCTCGTGCAGCGCCTCGGACGTGTGCTGGGCCCGCGAGGCCTGCTACCCAACCCGCGGACAGGAACGGTCTCGATGGAGATCGGCCGGCTCATCAACGAGGTGCGCGCGGGTCGCGTGGAGTTCCGCGTGGACCGAACGTCCGTCGTCCATGGACCGATCGGCAAGGCCAGTTTTACCGAGGACCAGCTCCGCGACAACCTTGGTGCGTTCATCGATGCGGTTGTGCGGGCAAAGCCGCCGGCTGCCAAGGGTCAGTACATTCGGTCTATTACGCTCGCTCCCACGATGGGGCCGGGCGTAAAGCTGGACCTGACGCCGACTCTCGCAATGGGTACTGAAGCAGGTTCGGGGAAGTAACACAGCGAACTGAATAGCCGAAGACCGCAGGTGGTTCGCCCCGGGCGAACGTAATGCATGCCTGCCGAGGCGATACCAAGAGACGGGCGTCGAGTCACAGTCGGCGTCGCATGTTCCTTGATGGAGCCTTCGGCAGTGTGTCGAAGGCTCTTCGTTTTGTCGGTGAGATCAGGAGGTGCGAATGGAGACACGACCAACCGTCATCCGTCCGGAGAAGGTTGCCGCCGTCCAGGAGATCGTTGACCAGCTCACGGGCTCCTCGATGGCCGTATTGGCTGACTATCGCGGGCTCAGTGTGGCTCAGCTTGCGGACTTGCGCCGCCAGCTCCGCACAGCGCAGGTCGAGCTGCACGTGGTGAAGAACACGCTGGCTCGCTTGGCAGCCGAGCGAACCGGCAAGCAGGCGTTGCTGCCGGCGCTGGTCGGTCCAACAGCCTTGGCCTTTGGTGCGGGCGATCCCGCGGCCATGACAAAGATGCTGACCGACGTCATTCGAACGCAGCGTCTACCCATGACGCTGCGGGGTGGGCTCCTCGGCGACCGCTTGCTGGATGCGTCGGAGCTCAACCGACTGGCGACACTTCCCAGTCGAGACGAGCTCATTGCGCAGGTCGTGGGGACGATTCAGGCTCCGATCGCGGGCCTCGTGGGCGTCTTGAGCGGAACCCTACAGAGCCTCGTCGGTGTGATCGATGCGCGCCGTCAGCAGCTCGAGCAGACAGCCGCATAACCGTCACCGCTCTTGGTGAGCGGTTTTGAACACGAAAAAACGTTTGGGAGGGGATGTACATGACCAAAGACGAGATGATTGAAGCGATCGAGAAGATGACGGTCCTCGAGCTGTCCGACCTGGTGAAGGCGCTCGAGGAAAAGTTCGGCGTAAAAGCCGCGATGGCGATGGCTCCGGCGGCTGCTCCGGCGGCAGGTGGCGCGGCGGCCGCGGCTGCTCCTGAAGAGGAGAAGAGCGAGTTCGACGTGATCCTCAAGGAGTTCGGCCCGAAGAAGATCGAGGTCATCAAGGTGGTCCGCGAGCTCACGTCGCTCGGCCTCAAGGAGGCTAAGGACCTCGTCGAGGCTGCGCCGAAGCCCGTGAAGGAAGCGATCGCGAAAGACGAAGCCAACGCGGCTGCTGCCAAGCTCCGCGAAGTGGGCGCCGTCGTCGACGTCGTCTAACGACGGCCCCGCTATCTCTTCATATCTGAGCGGAGCGAAGGATCCGTGCCGAGCCCCCTGGGCTCACGGATCCTTCGCCTGCGGGTTCAGGATGACGCGTTCGGGCAGCAATCGATGGTTCATTTGCCAAGCAGCCGCTGAGTCCAGGACTGACCGCGTGGCTGCGCTGCCGATGTGACGGGCGCTGGGGATGGTGCTTCACCACGGCGGGCGAGCCAGCCATGGTGCGACTCTTGAGCTTGGCGCAGCCTCGCAGCGAGCTCCTCGTCGCGGACGGCCACCATGCCTCGGAGCTCTTGTAGCTCTTCGATCAACGCGTCGAGCTGACGGGTGATGTTTTCCGCATTGGTCGTAGCAACGTCTGCCCACATCGTCGGGTCCGCCTCGACGAGCGCTGAGGCGGACCGAAACCCACCGGCCGCCATGGATTCCATCTCACCCCAGCTCTGCTGTCTCATCAGCGCGTTCACTAGCGCTGCTGACGCGAGATACGGCAGATGGCTGGCGCCTGCGAGCAGGGCGTCGTGTTCGTCGGGTGTCAAGAAATGCGGTTGAGCTCCGATGGACTCCACCATTTGGACTGCGAGGTCAACCCCCCACGCTGCGACGTTCGGCGAGGGGGTGAGGCAGTAGACGGCACCCTGGTAGAGATTCCCGCTTGCCTGGTCTACGCCCGCCGAAAGCCGCCCGGCCAAAGGATGACCTCCAACGAAGGCCGCGTGGCCCGGAAGCGCTGTCTCTCCGACCCGAACGACCTCCGCCTTCGTTCCGCCCGTGTCCGTCACAAGGGTGTTCGGCTGAACCTGGGGCGCGATCTCGGGGAGGAGCTCCAGGATTGCGCGCACCGGCGCCGCGAGGACAACGATGTCAGCACCCGCGCAAACCTCCGCCAAGGTTCCGCACGACCGGTTGATCGCCCCAGAGCGTGCGGCGCGGTGGAGATTGTCTGCGCTGACGTCGAAGCCTATGACCTCGGGCGCATCAGGCCCGCGCCGCAGTGCCAGACCGAGCGATGATCCGATCAGCCCCAGGCCAATGATTCCGACGCGTTGAATCGACACCCGTCACCTCGGAATATCACGGGAAGGCGCTGCCCGTGGTGATAAGACGCTGCGCGAGGTTACCGAAGGTTTTGGAGCCCGAAGATCTGCGAGACCGGCCGGAAGAGATGTCCGACCACATCGAATCCAAGGAGCGGCGGGATGAGGAGGATCACCATCAAGAGCCCCAGCCCGTAGCGGTCGATGCGTTTCACCTTCGCGGCGAGATCCTCAGGGAGCAAGCCCACGAGGACCGTGAACCCGTCGAGCGGTGGGAGCGGGATGAGGTTGAAGACGAACAGCAGGAGGTTCAACCCGATCGCGAGCAACAGGAACTGATGAAGCAGCGGAGGCATATCGACGCCGAATCGCAGTGGCAGCGACATCAACACCGCGAGCGCCAGGTTTGCCAGCGGCCCAGCTGCGGCAACGATCGCATTGCCAGCGCGTGGGTTCGGTCGCAGGTTCTGAGGGTTGACGGGAGTCCAACCCCAACCGAACCCGGCCAGGACAAAGAAGATCAATCCTGTCATGTCGAGATGACGCATGGGGTTGAGTGAGAGACGCCCAGCTCGCCGTGGCGTATCGTCACCGAGGGCGGTGGCTACCAACGCGTGGTTCCCCTCGTGAACGACGATAGCGACGATGAAGGCCATCGTGAGGAGCAGGATCGTCGTAAGACTGTATTGAGCGAGGAGCACGGTAGCCTCCGCCACGAGTATAGCATTGCGTTCGTTGTGGGCCTTCCCGGGACTTCTCTATAATCGGCTGCATGGATTCCACCTCCCAGGTCCGCGTCGGCGTTGTCAACGTCACGGGGTACGCCGGCGCCGAGCTCGCGCGGCTCCTCTCGCGCCACCCCAACGTCGAGCTCGTCGAAGTCACAGGTCGGAGCGCCGCCGGCCAGCCGCTGGGCGATTCGTTTGCCCATCTGCGGCCCCTCGGCATGACGATCAAGGACGGGATCGAAGACTCGGAGATCTGCTTCTCCGCGCTTCCTCACCACGCGTCCGCGGACCTCGTGCCGACCCTTCTCTCCGAGGGGCGCAAGGTTATCGACATCTCCGCCGACTACCGGCTCCACGATCAGGAGACGTACGACCGCTGGTACGGCCCGCACCCGTCACCGGAGTTCCTGGCGGAGGCCGTGTACGGCCTGCCAGAGCTGCATCGGGCCGCGATCGAGCCGGCGCGCCTCGTAGCCAATCCTGGCTGTTACCCAACGACCAGCATCCTCGCACTTGCCCCTGTGGCGGCCTGCGTCGAGCCCGACGTGATCGTAGATGCGAAGAGCGGGATCTCGGGCGCTGGCCGGTCCTTCACCCTGAATGTCAACCACTACTGCGAGATCAACGAGAGCTGCCAGCCGTACGGGACCGATGGCCACCGCCATCAACCCGAGATCGCTCAGGAGCTCGATGAGATCCGAGCGGCCGCTGGCGTCGGTCCCGTGGAGCTCACGTTTGTCCCTCATCTCGTGCCGATGACGCGCGGCATCCTGGCGACCTGCTACGCACGACTCACGGAGCCGATGTCGCGAGACGATCTCATGGCGCGATACGGCGCGTTCTATGCGGGCGAGCCGTTCGTCCAGGTCGTGGAGACGCCTCCGGCTTCCAAGCATGCCTGGGGGAGCAACTACTGCTTCATCTGCCCAACCCTGAACCCACAGACGGGACGACTCGTCATCACGGCGTGCATCGACAATCTGGTCAAGGGTGCAGCGGGGCAGGCGGTACAAAACATGAACCTGATGCTTGGCCTGCCTGAAATCGCAGGCCTCGAGGCGCTCCCCGTCTATCCATGACCGGGCTCGCCAGAGCTCGGAGCGCTCCGTCGAAGTCTAAGCGAGGATCTGACCGATGAAAACGATGTTAGGACCTGTCGAGCCCATTGTGGGCGGTGGAGTGACCTCACCTGCTGGCTTCCGCGCCGGAGCCGCCAAGGCGGGCGTGAAGGACGGGACCGACCGTCTGGATCTCGCCGTGGTAATCGCGGACGCGCCGTGCACCGCCCATGCTCTGTTTACCCAAAACACCGTCGTCGCGGCGCCGGTCATCCTGAGTCGCGAGCGAGTCGCGTCCGGCAAGGCCCAGGCGATCGTGATGAACAGCGGCAACGCGAACGCGTGCACTCCGGACGGCATGGATGCCGCGCGGCGCATGGCGGACGACGCCGCTGCGCACCTGGGCATCGAATCCTCGCACATGTTGGTCTCATCGACGGGTGTCATCGGCGTTCCACTCCCCGTGGATCGGATCTCGCGAGCTATTCCCTCGCTGAAGCCGAGCGCGGAAGGCGGCCACGACGCGGCCCTGGCGATCATGACGACGGACACCGTGCCGAAGGAGTCGGCGCTGAGCGTCGACATCGACGGCGTGCGCGTGACCATCGGGGGCATGGCCAAGGGTTCGGGGATGATCCACCCGAACATGGCGACCATGCTTTCGGTGCTCACCACCGACGCTCGACTCGATAGCGATCTCGCTCGCAGCGCACTCAAGTACGCGGCCGACCGCTCGCTCAACCAGGTGACGGTGGATTCGGACACGAGCACGAACGACATGGTCTTGCTGCTCGCGGGCGGCGCCGCCGGTGGTCCGGAGCTGCGGTCAGGCACCGACGCGGCGCGACGTTTCACCGAGGCGCTCGAGGTTCTGTGTGTAGACCTAGCGCGTAAGATCGCGCGGGACGGAGAGGGCGCGACGCGGCTCATCGAAGCGACCGTGACCGGCGCGGCGTCCGAGGAGGACGCACGTCGAGTCGCCAGGGCGATCGTTGCTTCGAGCCTCCTGAAGGCGGCGATCTATGGTCGGGATCCGAACTGGGGCCGCATCCTGTCGGCAGTAGGCAATTCGGGCGCCGCTATCGATCCGAATGCGATCGACGCCGCCATCGGAGATCACCAGGTCGCGCGAAATGGAGTTGCGGCCGAGTTCGATGCTGCAGCGGTGAGTGAGGCCATGGGCGCCGATGAGGTGCGGATCTCCGTATCTCTGAACATCGGCAGCGCCGCTGGCAAGGCATGGGGCTGCGATCTGACAGAGGAATACGTCAAGATCAACGCCGAGTACACCACGTGAGTAGGATGTGAATGGGTTGAAGGGCCCGCCCTCACCCCAGCCCTCTCCCATAGGGAGAGGGGGCAGCCCGATCGCCTCTCCGAAAGGGAGAGGGGCCAGTTCCCTCGCCCCTGGCGGGGGAGGGTTAGGGAGAGGGGGCAGCCGCGACGCGACGGGTGAGGGCGTGGCTACGAAGCTGGCAGAGCGCTATTCGGAGCTCAGGCCGCTCGTCGCGGGCCGCACTATCGTGGCCAAGCTGGGCGGCAGCGTTGGGAGCGACGACACTGTTCCTGAGGACGTCGTGGTGCTCCAGGAACTGGGCGCTCGCGTCGTGCTCGTTCACGGTGGGGGGCCCCTCATCACCCACTGGCTCGCCCGTGTCGGCAAGGAGACGCGCTTCGTCAAAGGACTCCGATACACGGACGAGGAGACGTTGGATGTCGTTCGGATGGTGCTCGGTGGGCTCGTCAATGGAGAGGTCGTTGCGCGCGTCTCGGCGGCCGGTGCGAGGGCGATCGGGCTCTCCGGCAGCGACGATGGGATGCTGCTCGCGAGCGTGCGCGACCCCGAGACGGGGCTCGTGGGTGAGATCGATGCGGTCAATCCGGAGGCGATTCGGCGGCTCCTGGATTCGGGCTATATTGTAGTAATCGCGCCGTTGGCCACGACGCAAGAAGGAACCTTCTTGAACGTCAACGCGGACACGGCGGCGGCTGAGATCGTCGTCGCGCTGGACGCTTGGCGGTTCGTCTCTTTGACAGATGTCGACGGCGTGTCGGACGGGACCGGCAGTGGACCGAGGCGGCAGCTCAGCCTCGACGAGGTGCGAGCTCTGATCGCCGCCGGCATCATCTCCGGTGGCATGATCCCGAAGGTCGAGGCGTGCGTTCGAGCCGTCACCGCGACGCACGTGGCGCACATCGTGAACGGGCGAACGCCCCACGTGTTGCTGGAAGTCCTCGCCAATCCCGAAACGATCGGCACAACGTTGACGGCCGATTCTCGTTGAGGTGACTATCATGTCCGAAGCTATGCAGGCAGCGTTGAAGAAGGCGCTCATCGCGGCTCTGGCCGCCGGCGTCATGGTATTCCTGCGTGAGTATGCCAGCGAGGCGAAGCGCGAGGAAAAGGAAACAGCCGGAGTCGGGAGGTAGCTTGGAAGGACTGGGCTTGTCCACGGCGAAGGAGTGGGTCGATCGTGAGAGTCGGTCCCTCATGTACACATACCGCCGCTACCCCATCGTGGCGGTTCGTGGCGAGGGCTGCCGATTGTGGGACGTGGATGGAAAGGCCTACCTGGATTTCCTCGGCGGGCTCGCCGTCGATTGCTTGGGCCACGCTCCGCAGGTGGTCGTCGACACGCTGCAGCGCCAGGCCTCACAGCTCATCCAGACGTCGAATTTGCTCTACACAACGCCGCAGATCGAGCTCGCCGAGTTTCTCACCGAGCGCTCCGGCTTCGACCGCGTCTTCTTTTGCAACAGCGGCGCGGAGGCGAACGAGGCGGCGCTCAAGCTGGCCCGCAAGTGGGGCAAGCGGGAGCGCGGCGGAGCGTACCGGGTGATTGCCGCCGACAACTCATTTCATGGGCGCACGCTGGGGACGGTGGCCGCGACGGGGACAGAGGCGTATCGGAAGCCGTTCGAGCCCATGCCCGACGGATACGACTTCGTGCCCTTCGACAACGTCGACGCCATCGCAGACGCCGTGAAGGATGAGACCGTCGCGGTAATCCTCGAGCCGATCCAGGCCGAGGGAGGCATAAATGTACCGGGTGACCGCTACCTCGCGGACGTTCGGCAGCTCTGCGACGAGCGGCGCTTGATGCTGATCCTCGACGAGGTGCAGACGGGCGTGGGCCGCACTGGCTCGCTGTGGGCGCACACGCAGTGGGGCATCGAGCCCGACGTGATGACCCTCGCCAAGGGCCTCGGCAGCGGCTTCCCGATCGGGGCTGCGCTTGCGAAAGAGCCGTTCGCGGTCTTCGAGCCGGGCGATCATGCCTCGACCTTTGGAGGCAACCCGCTCGCCTGCTCCGTGGCACTGGCCGTACAGCGAGAGATCGAAGCGCTGGGCCTCGTGGAGCACGTGGGGGTGGTCGGGCGCTACTTTACAGAACGACTGAGTGATCTGAAGGCGCGCTACCCGCTGATCACCGACGTCCGTGGCCGCGGGCTGCTCATCGCCCTCGCGCTTGGCGAGGATGCGGCGCGTGATATGCTCGACGACATTCGCGACCGTGGGCTCATCGCCAACGCGCTCAACGCAAGAACGCTTCGTTTTATCCCACCCCTTATCGTCAGCCAGGAGGAGGTCGACGAGGCCATCGACATCCTCGATTCCTCCCTCGCCGCGCGTTAGACGGCTCGAATGACACTCAGTACCGACGTGCTCGCCCCGGATCTGGTTGAGCGCGTGCTGCTGAAGCTCGGGATCGAGGATCGGCCAGAGCCGACAGTTGCGGGCTTGCAGCGGGTTTATAGCGCGTGGTGTCGGCGCGTCCCGTTCGACAACGTGCTCAAGATGATCCAGCTGAGCGCCAACCCCGCTGGCCCTTTGCCGGGCGACGATGCGAGCGAGTTTTTCGAGAGCTGGCTCGAGCATGGAACCGGTGGCACGTGCTGGGCGGGCAACGGGGCACTCTATTCCCTGGTTGCCTCCCTCGGTTTCCCGGCATCGCGCGGGATCGGGACGATGATGTCGTCCCCAAACACGCCACCGAACCACGGCACCGTCGTGGTCGAGTTGGACGGCTCTCGCTACATCGTGGATGCGTCGATTCTCCACGGCGAGCCCCTGCGCCTGGATGAGAATGGGGTTACCGAAACGTCGCATCCTGCCTGGGGCGTGCAATGCCAGAAAGAAGGTGACCGCTGGCGCATTCGCTGGCGCCCGTTCACCGCGCCGAGTGGGATCGCCTGCAGGGTCGAGCGGTTCGAGGCGACCGTGACTGAATTCAGCGAAATGCACGAGTCGACCCGCCCCTGGAGCCCGTTCAACTACGCGCTCTCGGCTCGGCTAATCTGGGGAGACACCGTCGTCGGGGCTGGGCTGGGCCGGCGCGTGACGATCGACGCCGCGGGTGGTGTGGCCGAGGGGTCATTCAGTGACCCAGACGAGCGCGCGCGCCTCCTAATCGAGCAGATCGGGATGAGTGAGGAGATCGTCAGCCGCCTTCCATCGGACAGGGAGACGCCTCCGCCACCGTGGGCGCCGCCCACGAGCGAACCTGCGTCTAGCCGTGAGGGGGCATAAACCGCGGATTTCACAGGGACTCGCCTGCACTGCATATGGTCCGCATGCGCAGAGAATCCGGCGGCCGTTGCCGGAGACGGCCCTACGAGCCGGGGCCCACTGAAATGGTCGAGCCGACAATTGCTTCGAGATTCTGGATAGAAAGGGCGCCACGCCGTAGGATCAGCGGCTGCTCCTCGGAGAGGTCGAGGACGGTCGACTCTGTTCCACCGGGGGCAGGTCCCGCGTCCACGATGAGATCGACCTGTTGGCCGATGGTGGATTGCGCCTCGGCGGCGTCCCGGGCGCTCGGCTCTCCGGAACGGTTGGCGCTCGTGGTGGCGACTCGGCCGCCCGCCTGAGCGATGATAGCCAGAGCGGCAGGATGACCCGGAGAGCGGACGCCCAGGGTTGGGAGCTGACTGGGGGACGGACCCCTGCGCCGAAGCACCAGGCTCAGCGCACCAGGCCAGAAGCGAGCCGCTAGGCGCTCTGCCCGCTCGTCGACCACGCACCACGCGCGAACGTCGTCGAGGCCATGAACTAGCCAGATGATCGCCTTCTCATCTGGTCGGCCTTTCACCTCGTAGATGCGACGGATCGCATCGGGGTTCAAAGGATCGCATCCGAGCCCGTAGACCGTGTCGGTAGGGTAGACCACGAGTCCCCCTCGTCGAATCATGTCAGCGGCCGCTCGAGCTACGGACTGTTGTCCGTGAGGATCGTGAGGCCACCGGACGAGCTCACTCACGCTATGCCCCTCGCTCGACGACCAGGAAGCGCTCGATTCCCGCTGCGTCGCGTTCGACCGCGACGGAGCTGTCGGGCAGGGCTTGGCGGGCAAGAGTGCGAAGCTTCTCCGCCTGGCCCTCACCCAACTCCAGGATCGCGGCGCCGTGCGGGAGTAGGAGCGTGGGCAAGGCTGCGACGAGCGCCGATGTGATCACGGTTCCGTCTTCGCCGCCGTCCAGCGCTGCCCGGGGCTCGTAGTGAGAAACCTCGGGTTCGAGCTGGGCGATCTCGGCGCTCGGCACGTAGGGGAGATTCGCTACTACAAGCGGGACCCGTACTCGGACCGCGTCGGCAAGATTGCACGCGACGAGGCGCAGCCGCGGGTCAACATCCCAGGCAGCCGCGTTGGCGCGCGCAGTCGCGAGCGCCGAGAGCTGGGTATCGGTGGCGGCCGCGACCCACCGTGGCTCCTGCGCCAGCAACGTCACGGCGATGGCGCCGCTTCCTGTACCGACGTCGACGAACATCGGTGGAGCGGCGGCCGTACGAGCACCTTCCTGCTCATGGTCGTCCTGTCGCCGGGTCCAGCGGAGCATGCGCTCCAAGGCGAGGGCGACGAGGCCCTCGGTCTCAGGGCGCGGGATCAAGACCAATGGATTGACGGCAATCCGTCGTCCGTAGAACTCGCGGTAGCCGAGCACGTACGCGAGAGGCTCGCGTCGGCAACGTCGCTCCACGAGAGCTCCAAAGGCGGCGGCCTGGGTTCTGGTGAGCGTGCGCTCAGGGTGCGCGAGCACCTGCTCGCGGCCCAGCTCGGTGGCATGTTCTAGCAGGACGAGGGCGGTGAGCCACGGGCTGTCCGCTCCTGCTGCGTCCATGCGGTCGCGGGCCCACGTGAGAGCGTCGGAGATCCGTTGCGGGATCGAGGACAGGTCAGGCGCTGTGCTTGGCGTGTAGGTTTGCTCCTGCGGCCGTTGAACGGGTGGTGACGTTGTCGGTTCGAACCCCTTTAGGCGTTGAGGATGGCCGCTCCCTCGTCGGTCTGCGAGGCGGTGATGAGCGGATCGATGAGGAGGTCGAGCTGGCCCTGCATGATGCTATCGAGCGAGTGCAGCGTGAGGCCGATCCGATGGTCGGTCACCCGGTTCTCTCGATAGTTGTAGGTACGGATCTTCTCGGCGCGCTCTCCCGTTCCGACCTGCGACCGGCGCGCGTCGGCGATCTGGCTGTGCTGCTCGCGCATCTGCATCTCGTAGAGACGTGAGCGCAGTACTGACATCGCCTTTGTCTTGTTCTTGAGCTGGCTCTTCTCGTCCTGGCACGTCACGACCATGCCGGTGGGGAGGTGGGTGATGCGTACGGCCGAATCGGTCGTGTTCACGCTCTGCCCGCCGTGGCCGGTGGAGCGGTAGACGTCGATGCGCAGATCCTGGTCGGCGATCTGGACGTCCACCTCGTCCGCCTCGGGGAGAACGGCCACCGTCGCCGTCGACGTATGGATGCGGCCGCTCGCCTCGGTGACAGGTACGCGCTGGACGCGATGGACTCCGCTCTCGAACTTGAGGCGGCTGTAGGCGCCGCGGCCCGCGATCTCGAGAATCGCTTCCTTGAATCCGCCCACCCCTGATTCGCTGCTGGAGAGCACTTCGGTCTTCCAACGTCGAGTTTCCGCGTACCGGAGGTAGGCGCGAAGCAGGTCCCCCCCGAACAGTGACGCCTCGTCGCCGCCCGTGCCGGCTCGGATTTCGATGATGACGTTGCGGTCGTCGTTGGGATCCCGGGGACGCAGCAGCTCGGTGAGCTCGTCAGAGAGGCGCCGGTGCTGCTGCTCCAGGGTGTCCAGTTCCTCCTGAGCCAAGGCGCGCATCTCCGCATCATCCTCGCCGAGGAGGTCGCGATTCTCCTGGATGTGGCGCTCGACGACCGCAAGCTCCCGTCCTCGCTCCACCACGGGGGCCAAGGCGGACTGTTCGCGACCCAGCTCCTGGAGTTGCCGCGAATCGGTCGCGACTTCGGGCGTCCCCATGAGTCGCTCGACCTCGTCCAGGCGTGTCTCGGACTCGGCGATGCGCGCTCGAAGGCCGTCCGTCAGACCAGTCGCTGCGTTGTTCATAGCGCCTTTTCCGACTGCGCCTTGACGACGCGCTCGACCGCGGCCCCTACGGGCAACGTCTCTGGCGTCGCCGCGGTCAGGTCGCGCAGCGCCACGGTCCCATCGCGCACCTCGTCGTCGCCGAACAGCGCGGCCCAGCGGGCGCCCGTCGCGTCGGCATTCCTGAGGCGCGCGCGAATGGAGCGCGAACCTACGCCCGCGATCACACGAACGTCATGCTCCCGAAGCTCCCGCGCAAAGTCCGCGGCCGCTGCACGTCCGCCGTCGCTCAGAGATGCGACGTACACCTCAGGTCGCGTCGTGTCGGGTAGGGTGACGCCTTGGTCTCGCAGGTTGAGGATCAAGCGTTCGATGCCGGTGCCAAACCCAACCCCGGGTGTATGGCGTCCTCCGATCGCTTCTGCGAGCCCGTCGTAGCGCCCACCGCCTCCGATCGATGACTGTGCCCCGATACGTGGTGGCCACACCTCGAACACCGTGCGCGTGTAGTAGTCGAACCCGCGCACCAACCGATGGTTCAACACGGTGGGAATCGATTCGGTCTGGAGCGAATCCTTCACCGCGGCAAAATGGTCGGTGCACGCCTGGCAGAGGTGGTCCACGAATGACGGCGCCTTCGCCGCGATGGGTTGGCAGGTCGGAACCTTGCAGTCCAGGAGCCGCAGTGGGTTCTTCTCGAGTCGCCGCTGACAGTCTCCACACAGGGCGGGCTCGCCCGTCGTCGGGTCCGTCAGGTGCGCCGTGTAGTACTCACGGAGCGCCTTGATGTACTCGGGGCGGCAGACGGGACAGCCGATCGAGTTGAGCTGGAGGGTTAGATCCTTGAGTCCAATCGCCTCGTAGAAGCGCCACAGCATGGTGATGACCTCGGCATCCAGCGCCGGGTCGTCCTCGCCGAACGCTTCTGCGTCGAACTGGTGGTGTTCCCGTAGGCGGCCCTTCTGCGGTCGGTCGTAGCGAAACACGCTGATCAGGCTGAACAGCCGAATCGGCTGGGGGAGGGAGTGGAGCCCGTGCTCGAGGTAGGCACGAACGATCGGGGCTGTGCCCTCCGCACGCAGGGTGATGTCGACGCCACCCTTGTCCTTGAAGGAGTACATCTCTTTCTCGACGACGTCCGTGGCCTCGCCCGCGCCGTGGTAGAACAAGCCCGTGTCTTCGAACATTGGCGTGCGGATCTCACGATAGCCGTACTGCATCGCGAACCGGCGCGCCGTATCCTCGACGAAGCTCCAATAGGGCATGTCTTCTGGCAGGATGTCTTGGGTGCCACGCGGGGCCTGGTACACGGTCCACCTCGGTTTTCGGGAACAGGAGTCCCAAATTATACAACGCTGCGCTCGCGTGAAGCCCACCAGTGCACAGTAGTGACGATTAGTTAAAGTATTTTGCGGGTCAAACCATGGTCCGGTTGTCCGCGCGCATACACCCACGCACCAGCAAGAACACCCTCCGCGTCATCGACGTCGGCGAGGTCGAGATCTGGACGACGGCGCCCCCCGCCGATGGCAAGGCGAACGATGCCGTGCGGCGCATCGTGGCGGAGTGGCTGTCAGTCCCGATCTCCGACGTGCGCGTTGTGTCCGGGGCAAAGTCCCGCCTAAAGACGATCGACGTCACTGGGGTGGATACGCTGCCGGGCGTGGAGCCGGAACCGCGAGGCTAGAAGCCGCCGCTCCGGGCAGCGTTGAGCAGGGCCTGGTGGAGCACGCCCTGGATGAACTGCAGGAGCAGCAATGCCACGATCGGCGAGATGTCGATCATCCCAATAGTGGGAATGATGCGTCGAAGTGGCCCGAGGATGGGCTCGGTGATCTGGTGCAAGACGAGCGCTAATTGGAAGAAGGGGTTTCCCGGTCGAACCGGAAACCACGACAACAGAGATCTCCCAATGATTGCCCAGAAAAGTATCGTGAAGAGTGCGTTGATGAAGTACAGCAGGAACGTGATGAACATGTTTCTCCGCGGTGGCCTGACGTAGTGTCCGGCACATTCCGAGGCCCTCGGAATGTCAGCCGGCGAAGATGGCTCGTCCGATTCGAATGATCGTGGCGCCTTCTTGGATAGCGATTGGGTAGTCTTCCGACATGCCCATCGAGAGCTCGAGCGGGTCGAGGTCGGGGTACGACACCTGCAGCCGGTCGCGATGCTCGCGCAGCGATCGGAATACTCGCCGCGTTCCTTCCTCGTCTAGCCCGAGCGGCGCGACGGTCATGAGTCCAGAGATCCTTACGTGCGGGAGCGTGCTCGTGTCTCGGATCGCCTCGTCCAATGCCTCGGGGTCGAAACCGAAGCGGTCCGGTGTGTGGGCGAACTGCACTTCAAGAAAAACGGGTACCGTTCGAGTGGCGATGGCAGAAATCCGTTCGGCTATCCGCACACTGTCGACCGATTCGATTGTATCAAAGAGGTCTAGCGCGGCCCGGGCTTTGTTGGTCTGTAGGTGTCCTACGAGGTGCCACTGAACCTGGCGCTTTGTCGCGGCTTGCACGTCGGGGATTTTCTCAGCCGCTTCCTGAATGCGGTTCTCCCCGATTTCCTCGAGACCGGCTTCTATAGCGGCCGCGATGATCTCGGGCCCGTGCCCTTTACTCACTCCGACGAGGCGCACCGATTCAGGAGCCCGCCCAGCGCGTGTCGCCGCGTCGGCAATCCGCGCTTGCACGTCACGTAGACGCTGCTCGATCTCCATCTAGTCGCCGCGGCGCCAGTCCGCCATTTTTTCCGAGAGCCCGGGGTTCGGCAGTCTGTGGCCGCTCGGTCGTACCACCGGTGGCGGCTCCGGTTCGTCGAGCCCGCGTGATGGCCAACCCGAGTCCGTGTCGCGGTCATCCGAGCCCTCGTCTGACCGCGTCGTTCGATGGGTCTGCGGGTACCTCTCGACCGTGGCGCGAGCAGGAGCCTGGTCGAATCCCGTGGCGATCACGGTGATCCGTACCTCACCCTCCATCTTCTCGTCGATCACGGCGCCGAAGATGATGTTTGCGTCTGGATCCGCCGCGGCCCGCACCACGTCGGCGGCTCGGTTGATCTCTCCCAGGGTCAGATCCTGGCCGCCAGTGATGTTGAACAGCACGCCGCGGGCGCCGTGCATGGAGAGGTCGAGCAGAGGGCTCGCCATGGCCTGCTGGGCAGCCTCGACGGCCCGTTCGTCGCCGGCAGCCGTCCCGATGGCCATGAGGGCGATTCCAGACTCATACATCACGCTCTTGACGTCGGCGAAGTCGAGGTTGATGAGACCGGGCTTGGTGATCAATTCCGAAATGCCCTGAACGCCTTGACGCAGTACGTCGTCGATCACGCCGAATGCCGCCTCTACGGTGGTTCGCCGATCGATGACCTGGAGGACTCGGTCGTTGGGGATGATGATCAACGTGTGGAGCCTCTCGCGCAGCGCGGTCAGCCCTTCGTCGGCTGACCACCGGCGACGCGAACCCTCGAACGCGAAGGGGCGCGTGACCACACCAACGGTGAGCGCTCCGACGTCCTGTGCAATGCGCGCGACCACAGGCGATGCACCGGTCCCGGTGCCGCCCCCCATGCCCGCTGCAACGAACACCATGTCCGCGCCGCGGCACGCCTCGGCGATGACGTCGGAGGATTCCTCCGCTGCCTTCATGCCGACGGCGGGGTTTCCGCCCGATCCGAGCCCGCGTGTGGTGCGGTCTCCGAGGATGATGCGACGCGGCGCCCTCGAGCGACTCAGAGCCTGTAGGTCTGTGTTCAGAGCGATGAATTCAATGCCTCGGAGACCGGTCGCGATCATTCGGTCCACGGCGTTGCATCCCGCTCCTCCGACGCCGAGGACAATGATCCGCGCTGAGCCTTCTACGCGGCCGTTTTCCACCGTCTCTCCTTTCGCGAGCCCCTGGTTATCCGAAAAAGTTTGAGAACCACGTCTTGATAGTCGTGCCCGTGCGCGCAATTCTACTCTTCCCGCTGGGTTGTCCCGCGAGCTCGAGCTGTTGACCTCCCCAAATGAGCAAACCCACGCTCGTCGAGAAGGCCGGCCCACGGACCGCGTCGGCCAGACCACGGAGGCCAGTGGGGGCTCCGAGCCGCGCCGGCACCCCGAAGATCTCCGAGGCAAGCGCTGGCACGCCGGCAATCTGCGACGAGCCGCCCGTGACGATCACCCCCGCCGGGTAGGCCTCGCGGAACCCGGCTCGGGACATTTCCGCGTCGATCATCTCGAAGGTCTCCGCGAGCCGCGCTTCGATGATCTCAGCAACGAGTCTGAGATCGATCGGCTGCCCATCGTCGCGTCCGTAGGCAGGAACGGCAATCGTTTTGCCCTCGTCGACCCGGTCGGTCGTCAAACCGTGCCGAATCTTGAGCTCCTCCGCCACCGCAAACGTAGCGCGAAGCCCCACCCCCAGATCGTTGGTGAGCTGGTGGCCGCCGACCGGCAGAATAGCCGAGTGGACCAGGCTTCCATCGCGGAAGACCGCGGCATCTGTCGTACCGCCACCAATGTCGACAACCATGCAACCCAGGTCCCGCTCCGCTTCGGACAACACCGCGGTGCCGGCGGCCAGTGGCTCGAGGACCAGTGCGTCGAGCTCTATGTTTACAGAATCGATACATCGGACCAGGTTGTGAATCGAAGTCATCGAGCCGGTAACGATGTTTGCCTCGACTTCGAGTCTCCGTCCTACCATGCCAACGGGGTGACGAATGCCGTCCATCCCGTCGACGACGAAGTGCCGTGGGATGACGTGCAGGATCTCCTGATCGGGCGGGAGCTGGATGATCCGCGCGCCGTCGATCACGCGAGCCACGTCGTCAGAGGATACGACGCTGTCGGTGTTGCGCACGGCGACCACGGCGTGGCTGTTGGTGGAGAGGACGTGGGATCCGGCGATGCCGACCAAGGCGCTCATGGCCTTGAAGCCGGACTGCTGCTCCGCTCGACGGAGTGACGATTCGATAGCGCCGACAGCCGCCTGAACGTCGACCACCACACCCTTCCTGAGTCCCTGGGATGGGCAGATGCCCACGCCGAGAATCTCTGGTGATCCGGTCGCCAGATCTGCGATCAGCGTGCACACCTTCGTGGTGCCCACGTCGATCCCAACGATTATCTGGTCGGCTGAGATGACGCTACCTCCAAGGGCTATCGATAGTACGGCCGTTCCAGGAACCGAACGTCGATGAGCTGTGCGGTCGTATGGGTCTGCTCCAGGTGGGAGCGAATCGCCCGATACGCCGTAAGCTTCGCGTCGATATTGTCCCCGAAACCGAGAATCACTCGTGGCGCACCAGGAGCCACGAGGGTCACGCCGGTCGATGGATGGTACTCTACCTGGCCCCCCGCCACGCCAGCGATCTCGAGGTGCGGCACGATGGACTCTGCCAAGAGCACCACCCCAGGGTCTATACGGTCTCCGAGACCGACGAAGGGCCCGTCCGGCGCGCGCACAGACGGCAGGGTCGAAGGGGCCGATTGGAGCGGGGAGCCGGGCTTGAGGTCAGCAATGTCCACAAGGACGAGTCCGTCCGCGTCGATGAGCGCCTGGCGTCCTCCTGCTTCCCAAACGGCCCGTGGCTTGCGCTCGTGCACCGTCACGCGGACGGTCGACGGCAGGACGAGGGACACATCAGAGCGCTCGATCGCCGGGATTGCCTCCAGAGCGCGCTCGACACGGGAGGACCTGACCGTGAAGATGTTGGTGCCCGCTGCTGGCAGCGCGGTGACGATCTCGTCCGCCGAGACGAGGTCGTTTCCCCGGACCGTCGTCTGGCTGAGGCGGAACGCCGGAGATGTCGCGCCCTGGTACACGAGCCAGCCGCCTCCAGCCAAGATCGCCAGCGCGAGCACTTTCCCCAGAACCCAGAGGCTGAAGATTCGTCGGACGAGCCCTGTTTGCGAGGCAGCCCCGCCCTGCTGGGCCACTTGCGCTCGGGCTCGGCCGGAGTTCGGCATGGCGCCACGGCTTGTGGGCGGCCATGCGGGAGCTTGCTTTGCCCGCGGCGAAGTTCGCTTGACTGGAACGACCTTGCTCATGCCGCTGCCCCCGGCGGGGTTGGAGCAAGCATGTCGTCGACGCTGAAGCGGCCCGCGAGCTGCACCTCTGCCGTGAGCCAGACGCCGGCGCGCTGCCACACCGTGTCCTGAACGTGTCTCATCAGCGCGAGCACGTCGGCCGCGCGTGCCGCGCCGCGGTTGACGATGAAATTCGCATGTAGGATCGAGACCTCCGCGTCGCCTATTCGAAAGCCTTTGAGACCCACCGACTCCACGAGCTTGCCGGCGGAATCGCCGTCCGGATTTGTGAATACCGAGCCGACGCTATAGCCGGTCGGCTGTGTCTGGCGTCGGATACGCTGGATCTCGCTGATCCGTTCCTTCAGGACCTCGGGCTCCTCCTCTACCGTAAGGCGATAGGTCGCATCGAGCACAACGCCGTTGATCTCTCCGCGCTTCAGGCGGCTCGTTCGATACGCGTGCCCCAGATCCGATATGGGAAAGGATACTGTCCCCTCTCCCGGTATGTGGATGCGCGCCGAGACGAGATGCTCGGCGATGCACGAGCCAAATGCTCCAGAGTTGTTCACAACCGATGCCCCAACGCTCCCCGGAACGTTCACGGCCCACTCCAGCCCGCGGAGCCCTCGCAGCGCCATCTGCTTGCCCAAAGCAGCCAGCATGGCGCCTGCCTGAGCACAAACCAGCACGTCGCCATTCGCCTCGATCTGCTCGACGCCCGTCGAAGCGGCTTTCACGACGAGTCCCTCGATTCCTTCGTCGGAGATGAGGAGATTCGACGCTCCGCCGATGACGCGCCAGGGGATGCCAGCTTCCGCGGCCCGGTCCACGGCGGCGCTCAACTGCTCGGCCGTTCGCGCGGCGAAGAACAGGTCGGCCGGTCCGCCCACGCGCACCGACGTGTGGCGCGCCAGAGCCTCGCCGAATCGCGCGGTCGGTCCCAACGCTCGTCTGAGCCGGTCCAGATCTGAGCTGACGTTAGCCGGAGTTGGCGATGAACCGAGAGTCCGTTCGCCCTCCGTCATGGCTGGCTTCGCCTGTCAGACAGGCCGGTCAGGATCTTCTGCTCGATACCCCAGATATCTCCCGCTCCCATCACGAGCACGAGGTCGCCAGCCTCTGCTCGAGTCGCGACGCGGCTCGCGGCCTCATCTGGCGGGAGTGTGACCGCATCGGCATGGCCGAGGGCGTTCACTAGCCGCTGGATCGTCGGGTCCTCGGCTTCCTCTTCACGGCCGGGGGGACGGTATGTCGGAGCGATGACGACGTGATCCGCGTCGACGAAGCTGCTGGCAAACTCATCGAAGAGGCTGACGGTACGATGCGCCGTGTGTGGCTGGAAGACCGCCCAGATCGGCGACGCGAAGTGAGCACGGGCCGCCGCGAGTGTCACGCGAATCGCCGTGGGGTGGTGCGCATAGTCGTCTACGACTGTGACGCCATCCGATTCGCCCACAACCTCGAAGCGGCGCTTCGTCCCACGGAACGTCGCCAGGCCTGCCGCCGCGTGTTCCCAGGGTACGCCGAGCTCTTCGCACACGGCGACCACCGCGGCGGCATTCTCCGCGTTGTGTCGACCGAGTAATCCGAGCTCGAAGCTCCGGCGCGCTCCGTCCGGTCCGCGGAGTGTGACCTCACTGTTTGCGTGACCCGCGGGTGCCCAGCGCTCGATCCGCCAATCCGCGTCCTCGGCGTGGCCATAGGAGATTCGCCGGATCCCGTCGCGCCGCAGTGTGCTCGCAATCGGGTCGTCCGCGGAAACGATGACGGCGCCTCCCGGCCGCACCCGGGCGACGAAATCCTGAAACGCGCCTACGACATGTTCGAAGTCTCCAAAGTAGTCGAGGTGGTCGGGCTCGATGCTCGTAATGACGGCTATCTCTGGATCGTAGTCGAGGAAGCGACGATCGTACTCGTCGGCCTCGGCCACGAACAGCTCACCTGTCCCACGACGGCCGAATAGGCCGAAGTTGAGGAGCTCGGATCCCACGTGGAACGTTGGATCGAGACCCGCGGCATCGAGGATGAATGCTGTCAGCGCTGAGGTGGTGGTCTTCCCATGCGTGCCGGCGATGGCGATCCCTCGGCGTCGGCGCATCAGGCTTCCGAGCGCGGCCGAATGCTTGATCAGCGGGATCCCCCGCTCCCGTGCAGCTAGCGCCTCGGGGTTGTCTCCTGGCACCGCCGACGAAGCGATGACGACGTCGACGTTTCCCACGTTCTCCGCACGGTGGCCGATCTCGATGGTCGCGCCGAGGCGACGCAACGGCTCCATCGCGGCATTGGGGTTCAGGTCCGACCCACTGACCGATAGGCCCATCTGGAGAAGGATGGTCGCCAGCGGCGTCATCGCGGTCCCACCGATGCCGATGAGATGCGCGCTGTGGAGGCTGTAAAGGTCCAGCGCGTGGCTGCTGTCCGTCATGGTTACCGTCGGGAGGGCGCGAGTCGCCGACCACGCCGACTCGATGCTCGGTGCTCCAAGACGGGACCCTGTGCCGGCAGCGTTGCCGCTGCCCGCGAGGGAACCCTCGATGGACGGTTCTCGATCTCTACTGGGGGCGGTAGGGGCTGGGAGTCCGAGGGCGCGCTGAACCACGCACGCCACGATCGTCGATGTGGCTCCACGGTGCGAGACACACTGAGCAGGATCCCCACGGCAGCTAGGCTCACAACTGTCGACGAGCCGCCGTAACTGAGGAACGGAAGCGGCACGCCGGTGTTCGGGACCACGTTGCTCACCACCGCCATATTGAGCATGGCCTGCCACCCGATGAGCAGGGTGACGCCCGCGGCCAGCGCGCGGCCCAGAGGGTCGCGGGCCGAGCACGCGATCGCAAGTCCTCTCCAGGTGAAGAACAGGAAGAGACCCAGGACGAGCGCCGTTCCGATGAAGCCGATCTCCTCGCCCACGATGGCGAAGATCGTGTCGGTGTGGGCGTTGGGCACGTAGAAGTACTTCTGCCGGCTCGCCCCGAGCCCCAGTCCCGGGATCCCTCCGGATCCGAGGGCTATGAGCGTCTGGGTCGTGTGCCATCCGATGCCGCTCGGGTCGGCCCAAGGGTCCATCCAAGCGCGAACACGATCGACCTTGTAGCTGGTGTTGACGATCAAATTCACGAGCAGCGCGCACCCGATCATCGTACCCAGCAGCGCATGCAGGACGTTGGCGCCGGCGATGAAGAACATCGAGGCTGCCGTCATGATCAAGACGATCGTCGTGCCGAGGTCCGGCTCAACGAGGACCAGCCCAGCGGAGACGGCGAGGATGATGACGAACGGGATGGTGCCGAAGCTGAACTTGTTGATGTCTCCGCCGACCCGCGTGATCCACGATCCCAGGTAGAGGACGACCGCGAGCTTCGCGAGCTCGCTTGGCTGCAGAGACAGGATCGGTCCGAGGGAGAGCCACCTGCTGGCGCCATACGTCACGCTGCTGAATCCAGGAATGAGCACGAGGATCAGCAGGACCACCGAAACGACGTAAATCGGGACGGCTAGGCGCTGCCAGATGTGGTAGTCGATGCGCGACGTGACCATGAGCGTTACCAATCCGATGCAGACCCAGATGGTGTGCCGGACGAGGAAGTAGGTGTCATCGCCGAACACGTTTTGCGCGACGACGAAGCTCGCGCTGAACACCATGGCAATGCCGATAGCGAGAAGGGCCAGCACCGGGAGCAGGAGACCCTGGTCCATCGCGAATCGGAGGCGTGTCTGCGTCTGAGCGCCGATCACCGGTGTCGCTCCGAGTCGGCGCTGGCACTTGCTTCCCGCAGTGCCATTACGGCCGCCCGAAAGGCTTGCCCACGCTCCTCATAGTCACGAAACTCGTCGAAGCTCGTGCAGCCGGGCGATAGGAGCACAGTGTCTCCCGGCTGCGCCGCGCGCGCGGCGAGGGACACCGTCTCCGCGAAGCGGTTTGCAGCCAGGATCGGGACGTTGGCGCCCACACCCTCCAGAGCGGAGCGAATGAGGGGCGCTGCTTCGCCGACGAGAACGACCGCTCGGACACTTGCGTCGATCAGTCGCGCCCAGTCCTCCATCGGTACGTGCTTGTCACGCCCGCCCGCGATGAGCACGATAGGCGTGTCGATGGACCGGAGCGCGGCGATCGAGCGCTCTGGTGACGTCGCGATGGAGTCGTTCATGTAGATCACGTCGCAAACAGTCTCGACAATCTCCAGGCGATGTGGGACCGGTCGGAATGCCCGCAGCGCCCGGCCGATGGACTCCATGTCGCAGCCCGCGGCGTGAGAAACCAGCGCGGCCGCGAGAGCGTTGGCTACGTTGTGCTCTCCCATCAGCGACAAGTCTGAACGAGGGAGGAGCGCTATCGTTCCATCGTCACCGCCATTTTGCGAGATCCAGAGGGTATCTTTGTCAAACCAACCACCATGTGTCGCCTTTTTGAGACTGAAATGTAGTGTTCGACTCCTATGAGGCAGGTCGCTGACGACCGGGTCGTCGGCATTCAACACTGCAACGTCGCTCTCCGACTGATGCCGAATGATGTTGGCTTTGGCACGAGCGTAATCAGCCATGTCCGGGTGCCGATCGAGGTGGTTTGGCGTGATGTTGAGGATCGCGGCGATCTGGGGAGACTGCGTCATGTCCGAAAGCTGAAAGCTGCTGAGCTCCAAGACAGACCACGTCTCGGGGCCAAAGTCGTTCAATCGTCCGAGCATCGGCACGCCGATGTTGCCGCCCACCGCCGAGGGGATCCCAGCTTCGGCCAGGATTGTGGCTACCATGGACGTGGTGGTCGTTTTCCCGCTGCTGCCGGTGATCCCGATGATCGGGCCAGGACAAAGCTCGAAGAAGAGGCGTGTGGCGCTGGAGATGTGCGCTCCGGCCGCGCGCGCCTCGGCCACGACAGGCTCCTCCTGGGCCACGCCCGGACTGACAAACAGGGTGTCGCAATCCACCAGGTCTGTCCCCGCTTGTCCCCCGAGGAGGTAACGCGCGGTCACGCCCTCCAGCGACGCGAGGACCGGCGCCAGCCGATCGGCCGGGGACCGATCGCTGACCACGAGCTCGCCGGCCCACGGCGCCAGGAAACGAACGAGGTCGAGCCCCTCGCGGCCGAGCCCGACGATGCCCACCCGCTGCGTTCGCAGAGCGCTGAGCCGTGCCTTCGCCTGCTCCGTCAAAGCCATCCAGCGCCTCTCAAATCAGCGCCAGGGCGATGCCGACCATGCCAGTGAGCATACTCACGAGCCAGAAGCGCTGAGACACGTGAGTCTCTGACCAGCCCAGCATCTCGAAGTGATGGTGAAGGGGGGACATGCGGAACAGTCGTCGGCCGCCGGTCACCTTGAAGAACCCCACCTGCAGAATAACAGAGAGGGCTTCGGCCACGAACACGAATCCGATGACCGGCAGCAGGATCAGATGGCCCGTCATGAGGGCGACCGCGGCGAGAGCAGCTCCGAGAGAGAGCGCGCCTGTGTCACCCATGAAGAGCACCGCTGGATAGGCGTTGAACCAGAGGAACGCCAGCAGGGCGCCCACGACGGTGAAACAGAAGGTGGCGAGCGGACCCTGTCCCTGCAGGTGGGCAATGATGCCGTAGCACGCAAAGGCCACCGCCGCGCACATTCCAGCCAGACTATCGAGACCGTCTGTGAGGTTGACGGCGTTTGCCGTTGCGACGATGGCCAGAGCCGCCAGCGGCACGTAGAGGATCCCCAAGTGCCAGCGCTCAGTGACTGTTGGGATGAACAGGTAGTCGATTCGGAGCGCCCCGTAGATTGCGAACGCCACTGCGAGCGCGATGATCGTCAGCCCGGCGAACTTGATTCGAACGGTCAGGCCCTGCGCGTCGCCGCGCAGGCCGAGGATGTCATCGATCGTCCCGAGAATGCCTGTTGCCGCCGTCGCGATCGCCGGTACCACGATCGATTGGCTGTTCAATACGTTGAAGACGGCGGTCGTGATGAACACCGAACCCCAGACGAGGATGCCACCCATCGTGGGCGTGCCGGTCTTCGAGTGATGGGTGTCTGGGCCCTCTTCACGGATCTGCTTCCCGATGCCCATGTGTTTGAGGAACCGAATCAAGGGATAGCCGGCCAGGATCGCAATCAGGAAAGCGACCGTGGCGATGGCCAGCGAGTAAGACATGGTCCCCTTCGTTGCCTTCAGAGCTAGCTGGGAACGCTGCTGGTTATGACTCCGAGTCGAACCTGCTACCAGTAGGGCTGGTAGCGCGAAGGGCATCCACGAGGACGTCGAGACGCATTCCGTGCGAGGCTTTGATCAAGACCGAGTCGCCCGGCTGAAGGCGGAATCGAAGTGCCGGCAAAGCCTCCTCGGCACACTCGAAACTCTCGATCAGCGCGGTCGACATGCCCGCTGCTCGCGCCTCGTTGGCGATTTCCAGGGCGCGATGCCCGACCGTGACGAGCACGTCCGCCGCCTCCGCGGCACGCCTCCCCACGGCGCGATGGCCCTCCTGCTCGTACGCGCCGAGCTCCAGCATGTCGCCAAGGACCGCGACCCGGCGTCCGTTCGTCTCCGCAAGGAGGTCGAGCGCCGCGATGGTCGAGGCGGGACTTGCGTTGTACGCATCGTCGAGGATCATCGTTCCAAGAAGGCCTGCGATCGGGCGCATCCGCCCCGCCACGGCGATATCGAGCTCTCGGAGACCATCGGCGGCGTCTTCGAATGGGACGTGCAGGTCCGCCGCGATTGCGATGGCGGCCAGCGCGGCGTTGACGAAGTGTACGCCCGGCATGGGCAACACGGTTCGTCTTTCCTGACCGCCAAGGTGGACAACGAACTCCGTTCCTCCGAGGCCCAGGCTTGTGATGTCGGTGGCGCGCACGTCGGCGTCGGCCGAGCGCCCGTAGGTCAGAACCCGGCAGCCCAGGCCTGGCGCCATTCCACGAACCCGCTCGTCGTCGGCGTTGAGGAGGCCCAAACCGTCGAGGGGTAACGCCTCCACCAGCTCGCGTTTTGCTTGTGCGATCCGTTCGATGGTGCCGAGCCGCTCCAAGTGTGTTGGGTGAACGTTCGTCACCACGCCGATGTCCGGTAGGGCGATACTCGCCAGCCGACGGATCTCGCCCACGTCGTGCATGCCCATCTCGAGGACGGCGACGCGCTGCTCTTCGTCGAGCTCCATCAAGGTAATGGGGAGTCCGATCTCGGTGTTGTAATTTGCCGGGGATCGAAGGACCGCTCCGTGTTGTGCAAGCAGGCCGGCGATGATCTCCTTTGTGGTCGTCTTTCCGACGCTTCCGGTGACTCCGATGACCGTAACGTCGTGTTTGCGGCGCCAGAAGCGGGCGAGGTCCTCCAGCGCTTTGCCGGTGTTTGGGCACATCACGATCGATGGTCCGGCGGCTCGCGATGCGCTCCACGTTTCGCTGGTGACTGTGTGATCGACGATCGCGCCGACAGCCCCCCGCTGGAGTGCATCGGCGACGTACTCGTGCCCGTCCTGTTGTTCGCCTCGAAACGCGGCGAACAGGTTGCCCGGTTTGGCCGTGCGCGAGTCGATGGAAATTGCCGTGAACGACTGAGTCGAGGAGCCCGCTACGAGGCGACCGCCAGTAGCCTGGAGCACGTCTGTCAACGTGAACAAGGCGCTGCGCTCCTGGGGAAGCTCATCGGCCCGACTGGCTGTCGGTAGGAGTGGCGGTGTTAGAAGAGTCAGTTGGGCGTGTGGCCGTGGCCGTGATCCGAACCTCCGTTGGCGCCACTTGAAGGTAGGTCAAGAGGTCGTTAGCGATTGCGCGAAAGACGGGTGCGGCGGCGACGCCGCCATATAGGGCTTCGGGCCGGTCGATGCGCACGAGAATAGCGACCTTCGGATTGGGACTCGGAACGAAGCCCACAAACGATGCGTACGTCTTCCCGGTGCTGTAGCCGTTCGGAGCGGGGATGTCCGCGGTGCCGCTCTTCGCCGCCAGCTTGTAGCCCTCGATGCGCAGCGGCTCCAGGGAGGGTTGTCTCCACACGGAGCCCATCATGTCCAGCATTGTTTCGGCGGTCGCAGGTGAGACAACCGCACGCACGGGGCGAGGCTCGACCCGATGGACGCCATCTGCTTTGCGAATCTCGCGAACGATCTGCGGCTGCATGAGGACACCGTGATTTCCAAGGGCTGCAATGGCGGTGATCATCTGCAAGGGCGTCACGGAGATGGACTGCCCGTAGGAGTTCGTTGCCAGGTCGAGCTGTGACCACCCGGAGTCCGCGGGCCGCCGATACGCGCCTGCGGCTTCTCCGTTCAGTTTAATGCCCGTCGGGGCTCCGAAGCCGAACGCGTCCATGTATTTGTAGAAGCGTTCGGGTCCCAGAAGCCCCGCGATCCATTGAGCTCCTGTGTTCAACGAATACACGAGGATCTGACGCACGGAGACGTCGCCGTACGCCCCGCCGTCCCAGTTCCGAATCGGAATGCCGTTGACGAGCGCCACGCCGACATCTCGATACGGGGTGTTCGGCGTGACAACGCCCTCCTCGATCGCGGCGGCCGCGGTCATGAGCTTCATGACCGAGCCCGGCTCATACGTGTCTGTCACCGCGACGGGCTTGTAGAGCTGTTGCCGATCCGCGTCGAAGGGTGAGTCCGCGGTCAGGCTGAAGGTCGGGTTGGTTGCCATCGCCAGGATCGCACCGGTCGACGGCTCCATCACGATGACGATGCCGCCGGTCGCCTTGTTCGTCTGCACCGCCTTTGCCAGCTCGCGCTCGGCGAGGCGCTGGGTATAGCGGTCGATGGTCAAGACCACGTCGGAACCGGGCACAGGAGGAACGAGTTCCTTGCGCCCAATGGCGATCTCCCCGCCGACCGTGTCTCCCTCGGTGATGATGATGCCGGCTTTGCCACCCAGCTCCTCTTCCAACGTCAGCTCGAGGCCGCTGAGACCTCCGCCGTCGGCCCCGACGAACCCGAGCACCTGCGCCGCCAGGCTTCCCTCGGGATACTCACGGGCCGGCAAACTTCGCAGCTCCACACCGGGGAGACGGGCAGCCGAGATCTGGGTGGATGCGTTCGCGGGGAGCCGTGCGGCAACGAGCTGCCAGTGGGTGTCGGCTTCCTGGATTCGGCGCAGCACGTCTTCTTTGGGCATGCCCACCGCCGTCGACAGTGTGGTCGCCACGCGCTCAACGTTCGTCATCTCGGGCCGATAGACGTACACAGCGTTGTACATGACGTTCAGAGCGATCGGGCGTCCCTGCGCGTCGAGGAGAGCGCCTCGCGAGGCCGCCAGTGGACGCCGCTGCTGATGCTCAGCGTCGGCTAGAGCGGCGAAGTGAGCACGATCGGTGATCTGATACCAGACGAGGCGCTGGAGGATCAGGCCGGCAAAGGTCGTCAGCGCCAGAGCGATCACCAACAAGCGCCAGCGCTGAGCCTGATCGACGCCCGGGTACGTTCTCATGCACTTGCCCGGTGGAGCGCAGCAATCCAGGCCAGCACATCATTCAAGACGTGCGCGGGGTTGCCGGGCGACGGCCGTGATTCGGCGGCCAACCGAGCCGTACTGGCGTTCCGTGTGGCGTCGACGATGCACGCCGTGTGCGCGGAATCGCACGTTGAGCCCTCGAGCGAGGGCACGTTGATGTAGGTTGGCTTCTCTGCCGTGGCCATGCCGAGGCGCTGGACGGCTTGAATGTCGCTCCACACAAGCGAGCGCCGCTTGGCCAGCTCGAGCTCGAGTTGCCCATTGCGGGAGAGCCATTCCTTTCGCTCCATGTCCAATTGCTCGAGCTGGTATCCCGCGCTCGCCACGGAGCTCACCTGGGCCAGGTATAGGCTCAGGGCGGCGCTCGCGAGGAGAAAGGCGGCGGCCAGGGTCGCCGCGACGACGGTGGGTGAGCGGGTCGCGCTGTGGGCCTGGGGGCGGTCGAGCGCGATGTTCGGCACCATGCGGACGATCGTCGCGGTGGGGCGTGCGAATGGTTGCGCGATCCGTGCCATCAAATTCGCTCCGCTACGCGAAGCCGCGCGCTGCGGCTCCGGGGATTGCGCTCTCGTTCTTCGGGGGAAGGCGGTACCGGGTGACGCGTGAGGATGCGGAGCCGTGCGGTCGACGGCGCAGCCGGGATCGGAAGACCGCGTGGCGCCGCCTCCTGGAGGAGGCCGGCCTCTCGGCGAAAGAACGTCTTCACGATGCGATCCTCCAGTGAATGGAAGGAGATGACCGCGAGTCGTCCGCCGCGGCGCAGCAGCTCGACGGCCTGGGGGAGAGCTTCACTCAGCGCGCCCAGCTCGTCGTTCACGAAGATCCTGAGACCCTGAAACGTTCGGGTGGCGGGATGGAGGTGGCGGCCCTTGCGGCCACCGACGGCGCGAGACACGAGGTCTGCGAGCCGGGCGGAGGTGTCGATCGGCTCGGACTCGCGGGCCGACACGATCGCCTCGGCGATTCGTCGTGACTGCGGCTCTTCTCCGAGCTGGTAGAGCGCCTGGGCGATGTCCTCCCGCGAGGCCGCGGCAAGGATCTCGGCAACTGACGAGCCGCTGGATGGGTCGAACCGCATGTCCAGGGGCTCGTCACGATTGAAGGAGAACCCGCGGCCCGAGGTTTCGAGCTGCAGCGACGAGAAGCCGAGATCCATGAGTACTCCGTCAACTGGGTCGAATCCCTCCGCACGCGCTGTTGGTCCAAGAGTCCTGAAGTTCGCGTGAACGACGTGCGCGCGTTCCCCGTACGGCGCGAGCCGCGCTCGTGCGCGGGCAACCGCGTTTGGGTCGGCATCCAGCCCGAGGAGCGGTCCATCCGGCTCGGTGCCTTCGAGGATGGCGGCCGCGTGCCCGCCTCCGTTGACGGTGCAATCGATGAACCTCCCGCCCGGCTTCGGGTCGAGCCATTCGATGCACTCGCTGAGCAGGACGGGAATGTGCTCGCTCTCTGTGGCTGCCATCAAAGTCCCAGGTTGAAGAGGTGCTCGGCGAGCTGAACACTTCCCTGCTCCGCCGCAGTTCGCTCTGCTTGCCAGTTGGGGGCGGCCCAGATCTCGATTCGGTTCATCAGACCCACGACGACGACAGAGTCGCGGAGCTCGGCGTAGTCGCGGAGAAAGCCGGGGATCAAGATTCGTCCCAGCCGATCGAGGGTGCAGTCCGTTGCACCAGAGAAGAGCAGCCGATGCATGCGGCGTGCGTCCTCTTGCATCAGTGAGAGCTGATTGAGCTTCTGGGCGATGTCCCGCCATTCCTCCATCGGCCATCCGAAGAGGCACCGCTCGAGCCCACGGGTCACTACGAGCCCGTCCGTGAGCCCCGGCCGGAACTTCGCAGGAACTGCTAGTCGTCCCCGGTCATCGAGGGAGTGCTCGAATTCGCCCAGAAACATGGCAGCCCAAGCCCCTCTTGCCCCATTTCACCCCATATTACCCCATGAAGCGCCATTTTGTAACCCAGAGGACACACGGGGGCCACGGCAGAGCTACGGTGCTTTACAGAACGTTGGAGGCGAGGCGTATCTTGGGCAGATCAGGTCGATGGGGGAGGGATCAGAGGGTCTTATGGGTCACGGATGACGCGCAGAACGCGGGTCCAGAGGTAGACGAACCCTGGGATGGTAGTGGGCTCTCGGAGTACTCCCGAGAGCTTAGCTCAGGGCGACGAAGAGGATGCGGCCGCAGCTATGGCAGAGCACGGGTTCGGCTCCGATGCGGGCGCGTTGCTCCTGGGAAGGAGTAAGGCCGACGCGGCACGCCTGGCAGGTGCGCTGGTGGACATTCGCGACGGCTGTTCCACCCTTCTGGCGCCGGAGCGTCTCGTAGGTAACGAGGTCCGCGGGCGGAAATTGGGATGCGGCCTGGGTGCGCTTGGCTTCCATTGAAGACAAGCCGCCTTGCGCCTCGTCGAGCTTGCTCCGCATGGATGCCTGTTCGGTGTCCCACGCTGACTTTTCTTTCTTATGCGCCGAGTCGGCTTGTGCAACGCGGGACGACAGCTCTTCCGAGCGCTCGAGAATCGCGAGCAGTTGATCTTCCACCGTTCCGAGCTGTCGGCGGTCCTGCGCAACCTCGTCGGAGAGGCTCTGAAGCTCCTTTGGGTTCGTCACGCGACCGCTATAGAGCTTGCCCTCATCCGCCGCGATCTTGGTTCTTCGATCCTCGGCTTGGAGCTCCAAGTCTTTCTGCTGCCCCTCGAGGGTGTGGAGCTCGGCGCGGAGCTGTGCGAGCTCGGCCTCTTGTGCCGCGAGAGCGCTGCGCCCGCCAAGTTGGCTCTGCAGCCTCTCGATCTCGGCGCGCGTCGAATCGATCCGGGAGTCCGCCTCCTGGAGCTGGCGAAAAAGATCTATCTTGCGCATCGGATCACCTTTTCCTCACCCACCGCGGAGGAGAACGCCGGCCGGGCGGTTCCACGCTGGGCATCAGTTCAGTCGAAGCACCTTGAACGCTTCCGCGAACGCCAGGCCTTTCGGTTCGCCTGTCTCGCGCGCCCTGTTCCTCTGGCGTTCCGCGCGACGCTCGGCGTCGTCGTGGAGCTGGCTCACGTGGGCGCTCGCTGCGTGAATCTTGGTGTCGATCGTTTCAGATATGTCGATCCAGGTGTCTGGCTCGTTCGTTCCGAACAAGTACACCTCGTGCACGCGGGCTATGTCGAGCCCGTTCTTGAGCTGGTCCGGGAAAAACATATGGTCTCGCGCAGCGATAATCGCGTCCAACGCAACGGTACCGGTCGCTCGATGGTCCGGGTGGAGCTGGTACGGCCGCCAGGGATCAAACGTCATGATGGTAAACGGACGGACCTCGCGGATCACTCGGCAGACCTTGCGGCGCAGTGTCAGGTTCACCTCGACCTCGCCGTCGTCCTGGCGGAGGAACCGGCAGCTCGTCACACCGAGCCGGCGTGCGGCCTCCCGCTCTTCGTCTTCGCGGATCTCGGTCAGCCGCTCGGCAGTCATCTCGCGGTCGTGGCTCCCTTTGTTGCCACTGGTGATAGAGAGATAGTGCACCTCGTGACCCTGTCGCACGAACCACGCCACCGTCCCGCCCGACGAGAAGTCCACGTCGTCTGGATGTGCCTGAATCGCGAGGATGACTTTGCGCTCGGGCTCGGTCCTGTCCTGCACGATTTCCTCCGGAACGACGTCGAGGCTATACGAAGCTCTCGGTGCGCTAGGTCCTCGAGGCTAGCGCCGGTTCGCGCCGCACGCTACGGTAGAGGTCGATGAGCTGCCGCGCGACCTGCTCCCACCCGAACTGCAGCGCCCGGTCCCGTGCGTTCGCTCCGAGGAGCGCCTGGAGCTCGGGTTGGGAAATGATCTGCGCAATCCGGTCCGCGTAGAGCGATGGATCTCTCCAGGGGATCAGGTAGCCGGTTCGTCCGTCTTGGACGGTTGCCTGGAGGCCACCAACGCGCGCCGCCACAACCGGCGTCCCGCACGCCATCGACTCGACGGCGACGAGCCCGAACGATTCGTACGTTGACGGCATGACGGTCACGTCCGCGGCGCGGTAGTAGTTGGGCAATTCCTCGTGATCCACGGCGCCAACCCATCGCACGCGATCGGCAACACCGAGCTCGGACGCGACCTTCTGAAGCCTTCGAATCTCGCGTGCCTCTGGGTCGCTATATGTGGATGGCCGTCCGCCCACAATGGCGACGCTGAATGGCGGAAGCCCTCCCTCCTGTTCCCTCGCAGCCAGTACGGCAGCCGCCCGAATCAGGACTTCAATCCCCTTGAGCTGTTGAATACGGCCCACGAAGAGGATCAGCCGTTCGTCCCCGAGACCGAGTGCTCTGCGCGCCTCGTGCTGAGAGCCGGGAGAGAACTTTTCGGGGTCGACACCGCACGGGACGATGCTTACTCGCTCGCCATCGGCCCCGTAATAGTCTGTTAGATGGAGACTATCCACGGACGTCGACGCGATCACGCGGTCCGCCGTCGCGACGGTAAGCCGTTCGATCCCCGCTCTAATGTCGCTCTCCCACTCCTCTGGGCTGAGCGAGACCTGGTTCTTCAGCTCGGACAGCGTATGGAACATCGCGACCATCGGGACGCGCCATGCGTTCTTGAAGTAGCCCGCGACACGGCCCGACAGCCAATAGTGGCTGTGCACGAGATCGTAGTACGCCTCGTCACGAGCGACGAACTCCCGCATGTTGCAGATGAACTCGGGCAAGTGGTCGACCACCTGCTCCTTCGGCATGTAGCGCGCTGGGCCTGCTGGAATATGGATCACGCGTGCATGCTCTGCGAACGGTACGATCTCCGGTGCCTCGGCGCCCTGCCGTCTCGTGAACACGTCCACCTGCACACCCAGGCGGCTAAGGTGCTCGCTCACTTCACGAATGTAGATGTTCATCCCGCCCGTCTCCCACGCGCCAAGTGGGGCGAGGGGACACGCGTGAACGCTGACGGTGGCAACGCGAAGCCACGGATCGGGGACAGACCAAACGGACCAAGTCATGCTGTGTGGGACTCCAGTGGATGACGCGGCGGCGCCGGACTTGCCGTTCCGCCATCTAGCGACTCGGGCGAGCGCAACGTGTCACGTTGCGTGGTAGGCCCGGAAGGAGTCGAACCTTCGACCGGTCGCTTATAAGGCGACTGCTCTCACCGCTGAGCTACGGGCCCGAGCCGCTAGGCAAGTATATCACCGAGGTTTCGCTGGCACCGGAAGGCGGTCGTAAGTCGTCAACATGTACCACCCGGCGCGCAGTCCTGGCTGTTTCTTGCCTCCATTGACAGGAAAGTCCTCCGCCCTCTAGGATATGGGTGCAGGTATCGGCTAGGACGCCAGAGAACACCTGCGGTGCACATGAACGTTGGCTTAGGCCTCGCAGTGGTCGCGGCGCTCATTGCTGCGAATGCCTTCTTCGTAGCAGCGGAATTCGCGCTCGTCACTGCGCGCAGGACTCGAATCGATCGATTGGCTGCCCGTGGCAATCGGGCAGCCATAGCTGTGCGGCGGGCCCAGGAAGACCCTAACCGCTTCATTTCCGCTTGCCAGCTCGGCATCACCGTCGCCAGCCTTGCTCTCGGGTGGGTGGGCGAAGCCACGATCGTCGAAATCCTCCATCCGCTATTGGAAGCGGTGATCCCAGCTCACCTCATTGGGGTTACAAGCCACACGATCGCGGCCCCGATAGCCTTCTTCTTCATAACCTTCTGCCACATCACCCTCGGTGAGCAGGTGCCGAAGATGGTGGCGTTGCAGCGCGGGGAGCAGACCGCGCTGATCACGGTGTTGCCCACGGAATTGGTCGGCACGATCTTCCGCCCTCTCATCAAGCTCCTCGAGGTCGCGACGGAGATCGTGCTGAGGCTCCTTGGTATGCGTTGGCATCCGGAGAGCGGTCATGCGTACTCGGCGGAAGAGCTGAAGATCATGGTCCAGGCCAGCCGCGCAGCGGGCGCGCTGGACGCAGACCCGGATCGTCTCGTGGAGCGCGCCCTCGACTTCGCGCAGCTCTCGGCACACCACGTGATGGTGCCAAGGACCGAAATGACTGCAATCCCTGTGGAAACCACGATCGCCCAGCTCTCGGAGATCATGGAGCGTTATCAGCACTCTCGCTATCCGGTTTACGAGGGCAGTTCGGACAACGTAGTCGGCATTCTTTGGGTGAAGCACCTCGCGGCGGCTCTGGCCACGAATCGGATTCGAACGCCGGAAGTCCGCTCGTTGATGCGGATGCCGATGTTCGTACCGGAAACAATGCGCGCGGACAAACTGCTAGCGGAGATGAAAGCCCACCGGAGTCACGAGGCGATCGTGATCGACGAGTATGGGGCCACGGCTGGACTCGTCACACTCAAGGACCTGATGGATCGTCTGGCGGGCGAGGTTCGGGATCAGAGCGAGGTGGCGCGGCCCAACATGGAGCGGGCGCCCGATGGCTCGGTGCTGGTGGATGGCCTTACGCTTCTGACAGACGTGCAGAGTGAGCTCGGAATCGATCTTGACGACTCGGAACACGACACCCTCGGAGGATTGATTTTCGGGAGGCTCGGGCGTCGACCCATCCTTGGGGACAGGGTCGATATCGGCGATAGGACGTTGGTTGTGGAAGAGCTCGATGGCCTGCGGGTCGCTCGCGCCCGTATCCAAGAACGAACGGTGAGCGAGGAGCCGGAGATGGCGCGACGAGAAACGGTGCGGTCATGACGAGCAGGCGTGACAAAAACGTAGCGCGAGACGGTCGCCTGTGCTATGATCGCGCCCAATTCGTTTGCGCGCATTTCCCACCCGGGAGCAGATTGTGAACCTGCGGCACCTCGAGGTCTTCTGTAACGTCGTAACGTGCGAGAGTTTCAGTGCGGCGGCGGAGCAGTTGATCATGACCCAGCCTGCTGTCAGCATGCAGGTGCAGGCTGTGGAACGGCATTTTGGAGTACAGCTACTAGAGCGTCGCAACCGGCGCACGGTACCCACCGAGGCTGGCCGAGCCGTGTATGAGTGGGCGCGGGATGTGCTCCAGACTGAGATCGATACCCGCAAGCTCGTCGACGATCTCAAGCACGCCCAAACGGGTCGCGTCGTGATCGGTTCGAGCATGACAATCGGTAGCCACGTGCTTCCACCGATCTTGAGCCGATTCAAGCGTCAGCACGACGGCGCCGAGATCGTCGTACGGCTCGGCGAGCGGCCTGAGATCTGTGCTGAAATCCTGTCCGGCACGATCGACTGCGGTGTCGTTGTTGCGCGCGAAATCCCGTCTGAACTGAAGATCGAGGTCCTCGGCAACGAGGAAGTCGTGTTCATCTGCGGGCCCGCGCACCACCTCGCGACGCGCAAGAGCGTACGGGTTACCGATCTCACGGACGAGCATTTCGTCCTGCCTCCCACGGGCTCGAGCTATCGGCGCATGTTCGATGGCCTCCTCGCGGACCAGGGCTTGATGAAGGTGAACGTGTTTATGGAGTTCGATGGCTCGGACAGCGTGAAACGAGCCGTCCAACAAGGCCTCGGCATCGGTGTGTTCCTCCGCAGTGGGGTCGAGTGGGAGATCGAGCACGGGCTCCTTCATGAGCTCCCTATCCGTACGCCGCCTCCGTTGGTCGACCTGGCCCTCGTCTACCATCCGCGCTGGCGCCAGTCGCCCATGGTGCAGGCGTTCACGGCGTACCTTCGCGACCAGCTCAGCGAGCGGCTCCGCCGTCCCGACACCACTCCCACGCCAGTCGTGTGCGAAGAGGACGGGGCTGGCCCCGTACGTACCGACGGGCACCCGCTAGCTGCTCGTCCCTAGTTCAGAGTCGTCTGACTCCTCCCCCTCGGCGCTGGCCTGGCGTCTTCCACCAGGCTGGGTGCTCCACTACGTTTCTGAGACTGACAGCACCAACGACGACGCCAAAGCCGCTGTTCGTCACGGCGTTGCGGAGCGGACGGTGTTTCTCGCGGACCACCAGCTCCGCGGGCGTGGCAGGCTTGGCCGCCAGTGGCTCGCCCCACCAGGCAGCAGTCTTCTCTTTTCTGTTGTCCTGCGGCGTGACCTTCCGGCGGTCGAGCTTACATCTCTGTGCTCTGTTTCCGTCGTGGAGGCGATCCAGGAGGTTACTGGGCTCTCGGCTCGAATCAAATGGCCGAATGACGTAATGATCGACCAGCGAAAGACCTGTGGTGTTCTGACGGAGGTGGTCGGGAGCGTAGGCCAATCAGCCACGATCGTCGGCGTCGGGATCAACGTCAATCTCGACCCACATGCCTGCGACCTTCCCGAGACGACGACGTCGCTCTCGCATGAATCCGGATCGCGGGTCAGCCGGGAGGACCTGCTCTACGCGGCTCTGTCCCAGGTGGAGTCTCGCCTCGCACAGGGCGAGTTGGAGATGCTTCAGCGCCTTCGCGCGCGATGGGAAGAGCTGTTGTGGCGACGACACCAACGCATCTCGGTGGCACAGGATGGTGAGGTGCTCACTGGGATCGTGGAGGGGCTGTCGACCTCGGGTGCCCTGCGGCTGCGGCAGGAAGACGGCCGTGTCGTCGAGGTAACTGTGGGCGACGTCCTGGGCGGCTGACCCGCTCAGCGCCTTCCGAGGATTGTGGCTGAGTCCTCGGGAATGTCGGCTAGAGCGGATCGAACTCGTCGGACAGCCTGTTCGAACTCCTCCGAGTCTGGGGATGCGGTAGTGGGCGGAGAGTAACGCGCGACGGCGTACTCCCTTGCGATTCGCTGCAGGTCGTTTTCGACGGTCGGCATGATTCGCGACAGGGCGCTGCCGAACTCGCCGGCTGTCTCGCTCGATCCTCGCGGCACCCCCGCTCGAGCCATGTAGATCTGAAACCTCCGGTACTGGAGCCTGATCGCGGCTCGGGCGTCGCGTGCATCGAGGTCCGAGATTGCGTGCTTGAACCCGGGCAAGCGACCGAACAGCCCTCGAATACCGCTTCCGCCGCCCAAGCCCTCCCGAGTTTCTTGAACGTCGTCTTCGTCTCCGTCCGGTCCGCTTCCTACGAGCCTCAGGAAGATCACGATTGCCACTGCCGCGAAGAACGCCGTCAGGAAGATCGCGACACCGATGACCATGACTCCCGGTGGACCGTCCTGCCCCTCCTGGTCGATCAGCGGCCTCGCTTCTTCGGCGACTCGCACGTTCTGGAGTACGTGGCTTTGATCCACTCCGAAGACGACCGCGAGCCATCGCATCGCAACCGCCAACCGGTCGGCCACGTGACCAAGCGCGAGGAGAATGCCGTCTGTCACTGGCGACAATCGGTGGCCGAGCGCGCTGAGGCCTCCTGCAATCCAGATCAAGATGCCCGATGACAGGGCGCCCGTAAGCGCTGCGCCGGCGATAACGACGAGGATCAGGGACCCACCGGCGATGATTGCCCATCGCGTGGGAGTCAGCTCACGGGACTCGACACCAGCCGCTTGAACCAGGAGTAACGAAGCGGCCGCGAGGGTGAAGCACCCAATGACCGTCTCTAGACCCGACTCTTGCACAACGGTCGAGAGTGGGAGGAAGACAAGGACGGTAATGAGAGCAGTGGCCGAGATCGCGATATGCCGAGTTACTCGGTCCCTTGTTACCTCTCGTCCGAGCCACAGGCCCCGCCCCCAGAGATAGGAGACGAGCAAGAGCAATCCGATTCCTGCGCCACGAAGGTCTGGTGTGTACGTTCCGAAGAGTAGCTGGAGTGGGAGCAAGAGTCCCGACTGAATCGTGCCGGCAATGAGCGCAACGGTAAGGCCTCCGCCTATGAGGACCCAGCGGCGTAGGTGAGTCGGAGCATCGACAAGCGCGAGGACTCGCGTAACGAACCACGCCGTGAATAGCACCAGGCATACGAGCGGAATCGACGGAGACCCTTGCCCCGCGACCTCGGCGATGGCGGTCGCCAGCAGCCACACCCATAGGCCTTCCACCGCGCTGATACACAAGGCTACGGCGATGATCGCGATCGCGCCCGCCATCAGGCGCTCTCCGCTCCGCCGATGGGCTCGAAGTCTACGTGCGGGAGAAGGAGGGTCCGTATGTCTGAACCGACGTCCAGTGGAAGCTCGTCTCCAAGAAATACGAGAGTCACTGCGTGTCCCCGATGCGCAAGCAAGGCCAGGTCGTCGACGGCCTCCTGGTCAAGGTACGCGGTGATTGCGAGCAGACTCGCTCCGTACGGGACGTAGGATGCGATCCGGTGGACGAACGAGCCGAACGCCATCGTGGGCAGGGGTGAGAGCTTCGCCAGCAGTGCGAGGGCGTCCTCGAGCTGAGAAGGGCGTCTGTTTGGGCGGAGAAAGATCTGGAAGTCCTCCATGCCGGCGCCGCTGCTGTTCACCGCGAGACCGACAGCTTGCCGCGTCGCGAGAGCATCCCGGATGCAAGCCGCGGTGATCCCTATGCCCGCTTCGAGCCGCTCGGCGTCGAAGCCTTGCCAGGTAAACGGCATCGTCTGGACGTTGAGGGCGATGATGAGGGTGGGCTGGGTGGTGGGAGCGTAGACGCGCGTCTGGAGCTTGAGTCTGCGCGCCGATGCTTTCCAATCGACCCAGCGCCTCGGGTCACCGGGCTGGTAATCGCGAATACCGGCGAAACGGGCGGGATCCTCGAGAGCCGGCGGTCGGGCGGCCGTGGAGCCAAAAGGAAACCGCGACAGGACGTCGATCGGCGGGATCACCGCGATCCGGGGATAGACCAACAGGGAGTGGGTCTGAGGTGCTCGAAGGTGAGTCGGAAACATCCCGAATGGGTCGCCCGTCTCGAGGTCCGTCGGGCCAAAGACGTAGTCCCCACGTCTGGCGCACGTGAAGCGTTGTCGCAAGACGAGCCGTTCGTTCCGGCCGAGGGATACGGATCGTCGTCGCTGCCACCCCTCTTCGCCCCAGATGAGGCGCGCCTTTGGAATCACCGCTTTTCGTGGCTTGTCCTCGTTCCAAGGAGACGGCTCCTGGGAGGGGTTGACGACGGGGACGACCGCGGCGGGGATGTGCTCGTCGATGCGCACCCATGGCAGTGGGAGCAGCTTCTTGTTCTGCACCTCCACGATGTACGTCGTCTCCTCTCCAGGGAAAATCCGTGGTGGATCGAAGGAGCGTCTGTACGTCAGTCCCGCCGTCGCGCGGCGCGACCAGAGCTTCAGTCCGAGCGTGGTGGCCAAGAGAAGGCTGACGACCATGATGAGCGCTACCTGTCCGCGCATTACTCCGATCAAGAACACCACGATGAGCAGCAGGACGACCGCTGCCATGTTCCGATCACCCCACCGGGGAGGCGGAGGAACGAGAGGGCAACGGCTCGGCTGGGACGGGCGTAGCTTCGAGGATCGACGACAGCACGCGTTGCGTGGCAGCGCCACGGAGCCTGTGTTGATGGCGCAGGATGACCCGGTGCGAGAGAAGGGGCTCGACCAAGCGCTTCACGTCGTCCGGTGTGACGAATGTGCGTCCCCGCAGCGCCGCCAGTGCTTGCGCGCCGCGGTAGAGGGCTAAGCTCGCCCGTGGGCTGGCGCCCAGCTCTACCGCTTCGTGCTCACGCGTGGCTCGAGTGAGTGCGACGATATAGCCGGCAATGGAATCGTCCACATGGATGGCGCGGGAGGCGGAAGCAAGAGCCATGATTTCTTCCGCGGTGGCGACCGCTTCCACCTCGTTCGCGGACTGGGGACCGCCGAAGCGACGCAGGACGGCGATCTCCTCGGTCTCGGACGGGTAGCCAAGCGAGAGGCGCATGAAGAATCGGTCGAGCTGGGCTTCTGGGAGTGGAAACGTACCCTCCAGCTCAACCGGGTTCTGCGTCGCCACGACGAGAAACGGCCGCGGAAGGGGAACGGTGTGTCCCTCCACCGTTACCTGTCTTTCCTCCATGGCTTCGAGGAGGCTCGATTGTGTGCGCGGCGTGGCGCGATTGATCTCGTCCGCCAGGAGGATGTTCGCTTGGATCGGTCCCGCGCGGAACTCGAACTCCCCGCTCTTCTGGTTGTAGAAGAAGAGACCGGTAACGTCTGTCGGCAGCAGATCGGGGGTGAACTGTATGCGGCTGAAGGAGCAGTCGAGACAGCGTGCAATGGTTCGTGCGAGGGTCGTCTTCCCCACGCCAGGTACGTCTTCAATAAGAACGTGGCCTTCGCAGAGGAGAGCGACGGCCAGCATCTCGATCGTGTCTTCCTGACCGACGACGATGCGGCTGATTTGCCGAAGGAGGTCGGTGCCTAGGGTCTCTAGGCCCGCAGGCGGCATCGGCAGGCTCAGTTTCGACGATCGGAATCGAGGATGGCGAAGCCCGCTGAACCCTGCAAGGGAACGAAACGGACGCCACCGATTCGCTGCGACTTGATCCGACCGCCACGACGTTCCGCGAATACGAGCTGTTGCTCCCTGAGTGACCCAACCGGCGCGACTATGCGACCACCCCGCGAAGACAGTTGGCGCAGGAGGTCCGGTGGGAGACTGGGAGCGGCGGCGGTCACGACGATCGCGTCGTACGGCGCGAGCTCCTGCCATCCGAGGCTCCCGTCGCTCACGACAACCCGTACGTTGGTGTATCCGAGATCATGCAAGCGCCGAGATGCGTGCTCTGCCAGGCCAGGTCGGATTTCGACGGTTATAACGTCGTGCGCAAGTCGAGAGAGGACTGCAGCGCCATACCCGGATCCCGTGCCGATCTCCAGAACATGATCATTCTGGCTTGGATGTACCACTTGGACCATGTGCGCAACGACCATGGGTTGCGAGATCGTTTGGTCTTCTTCTATCGGAAGAGCAACGTTCTCGTAGGCTCGTGGCCGAAGTTGACCCGGCACAAACTCGTCCCTGGGCACCTCGGCGACGGCGGCAAGGACCCGCTCATCCGAGATGCCAGATGACCGTAGCTCGGCAAGCAACCGTTCTTTCGAGGGGGTGTTCATATCTGACGGCAATTTGCGGATTCCCCTTCCGATGCCGGATTCTATCGCAAACTGGCCGCACGGACCGGTCCCATCTCCCTCTGGGAGAGGGTTAGGGTGAGGGCGTGCGTGCCCCAAGTGCAACAACTTCGGGACACCCGGCAGTACCAGTGGCTGCTCCGAACCACCGCCGCGGCGTATAATTTCGCAGATTCTCATTGGGCGGAATTCCCGGCGTCCCAACGACGTTCTCTAGCGCGGGTACCATCTCCTGAGAGCGGAGGAATGTGAGTGATTACCTTGACGAATCAGGCGGAGAAAGAGCTCCGCCGCATCGTGGCCGATCAGGATCAAAACGTGGCGCTGCGTGTGTTCGTCTCGCCCGGCGGGTGCTCAGGCATGAGCTACGGCATGGCATTTGACGAGGAACAGCAGGAAGGCGACCAGATCATCGACCACGACGGGATTCGCATCTGCGTGGACGAGATGAGCTCCATGTATTTGGATGGCTCGGAGATCGACTACGTCGACCAGCTCATGGGTGGTGGTTTCACCATCCACAACCCCAAGGCGGTCAAGAGCTGCGCTTGTGGCCATTCGTTCGACACCGGTGACGATGCTGCGACCGCGCGCTCCTGCAGCTGACAAGCGAGCGCTAACAGTCACTCGGCAACGCGTAAACAGGCTTCTCACAGAGGGGGAAGAGCGGAAGCTCTCCTCCTCTGTTTGCGCGTGACGGCCAACGTAGTAAGCAAAGAGCCTGTGGTAGAATCGCATGAACAACCGCTAGAAGACAAACTATGAGTACGGGGCACGTTGTGGTGCTGGGCCGCAAAACGAGGAGATAGCTGTGGTAGTCGTCAACAATCTCACCTTCAAGATGGGGGGTGAAGCAGGCCAGGGCGTCGAGTCCAGCGGCGCCGGCTTCACCAGGGCCATCTCTCGCGCGGGTGTGTACGTCTACGGTCTGCAGGACTACATGTCGCGGATCCGTGGGGGCCATAACTTTTTCCAAATCCGCGTGAGCGACAGAGACATTCAGGCGACTGAATCGGCTGTCCACGTCCTCTTGCCCCTGGACGTCGATACCGTCAACGAGCACCTTCACGAGGTCGTCCCAGGCGGCGTCGTCATCATGGACGCTCCGATGAAGGTGGAAGACGCGCGACTCACCGATCGTGGCGTAAAGCCGATTCGCCTCCCACTGACGGAGATCGCTCAGCGCGAGGGTGCAGAGCGAGGCCTCCCTGCGACGACCGCGAAGCTCATGATGAACACGGCGTCGATCGGCGTCGCGGCGGGCATCATCGAGCTGCCATTCGAGTACATCGAGCAGGTCATCATCGATAACTTCGGTGGTAAGAAGGGCTCGAAGATCGCCGAGGCGAACGTCGCAGTAGCCCGTGCCGCCTACGACGAGAGCCAGCGCGAGTTCGCCGCCGACTTCGAGTACAAGATCCGCCCCCTCGAGGCGAAGCCGCGGATGCTGTTGAATGGCAACCAGGCGATCGCCTTTGGCGCCGCGGCCGCGGGCTGCCGCTGGATCTCCATGTATCCGATGACGCCTGCCACCTCTATTAGCGAGTGGCTGGCCTCCCACAGCAAGAAGCTGGGGGTCGTAGTCAAGCAGTGTGAGGACGAGATCACCGCGATCCTGATGGCCATCGGCGCGGCCCACAGCGGCGTCCGGGCCATGACCGCCACGTCTGGTGGCGGTTTCTCGCTGATGGTCGAGGCGGTTGGTCTGTCCGCAATGACCGAGACGCCGCTAGTTATCGCGATCGCACAGCGCGGCGGCCCGTCGACAGGCCTCCCGACGCGAACCGAGCAGTCGGACCTCCAGTTCGTGATCCACGCATCGCAGGGCGAGTTCCCGCGGGTAGTGCTAGCCCCGGGAACGATCGAGGAGTGCTTCCTCGCGGGGCAGCGCGCGTTCAACATTGCCGAGAAGTACCAGTGCCCCGTCTTCATCCTGACCGACATGAACCAATCGACCGCGGTGCGCGCGATCGATCCTGAACGCTTCGACTTCGACGCGGCGCCGATCGACCGCGGCGAGCTCCTCACGAACGAGCAGCTCGACGCCCTGACCGAGCCGTACCTGCGCCATAAGCTCACGGAGTCAGGCATCTCGCCGCGGGCGCTTCCCGGCCACGAGAAGGCGATCGTGCTCACTACGAGTGACGAGCACTACGAGAACGGCCAGGCTGTCGAGGATCCAGAGCCCCGCATCGCGCAGATGGACAAGCGCATGCGAAAGCTCGACCTCGCCGCGCAGGACATCCGCGAGCCGCTGCTCGAAGGACCCGAGCAGGCGGATGTGACACTCGTGGGTTGGGGCACGACCTACGGCCCGATCCACGAAGCGAGAGTGCTGCTCGAGGCCGAAGGCTTGAGTGTCAACCATTTGCACTACCACGACGTATGGCCGCTCCCGAAGGCCAGGACCGAGAAGGTGTTGGGCTCGGCTCGCCGCGCGGTGATCGTCGAGAATAACTACACCGGGCAGTTGGCGCTGGTGATTCGCATGGTCACGGGGATCGACATCCCGCATAAGGTCTTGAAGTACGACGGCCGGCCTTTCACCGGCGATCAGATCGCGCAAAAGGTGCGCGAGGGAGTAATCGCACATGTCTGATGCAAAACTTTTCCGCGGCGAGGAGAAACCGACATGGTGCCCTGGGTGCGGTGACTTCGGCATCCTCGCATCGTTGACGCAGGCTTTCGTGGGCCTTGACCTGTATCCGCATCAGGTCTGCCTGGTGTCAGGTATCGGCTGCGGCAGCAAGCTTCCGTACTACATGAAGGCGAACGGCTACGATTCACTCCACGGCCGTGCGCTACCCGTCGCGACGGGTATCAAGCTGGGTAACCACGACCTGAAGGTCATCGTCATCAGCGGTGACGGCGATGGCTACGGGATCGGCGGCAACCACTTCATCCACACGATGCGCCGAAACCCCGACATGACCCACATCGTCGAGAACAACCAGGTGTACGGCCTCACGAAGGGCCAGTACTCGCCGACGAGCCCGAAGGGCTACATCGGCAGCACCTCTCCGGAAGGTGCGATCGAGGTCATGACGAACCCGATCGCGATGGCCGTGGCCGGCGGCGCGACGTTCGTCGCCCGAGCGTTCGCGGGGGACCCGAAGCACCTGACGCAGATCATCATGAAGGCGATCCAGCACAAGGGCTACTCGTTGCTCGACATCCTGCAGCCATGCGTGACCTACAACAAGATCAACACCTACGACTGGTACAAGGAGCGCGTCTACAAGCTCGACGCGGAAGAGGGATACGATCCATCGAACTACGCCGCGGCCTGGGATCGGGCCAAGGAGTGGGAAGAGCGCATCCCGATCGGCGTGATTTACCAGGAAGAGAGTCGCCCGACCTACGAGGAGCAGGTCAGCCAGCTCAAGGACGGCCCGCTGTATCGCCAGTCGCTCTACCAGGATCGCGAGCTTCTCGAGTCAGTGAAGCGCGAGTTCATGTAGCCTGCAGCTAGCTTGGACAGAGAAGGGGCCCCCAATCGGGGCTCTTTCCGTACTATCCGCGTCCGCCGAAGAAGGCGCCGAGCGTGCCGAGGGCTGACGAATACAGAAACACCAGCAGGTCGAGCCCCCCAACGATCAGAAGCGTCGTCGTATCGCGCCCTACGACGCCAATCGCCATCAGCACCCCAGCGATGGTCCACGCCACAATGGCCTCGCCGACGCCTATTGTTAGGCCGATCGTAACAGCGTGCCGCCCGCGGGCCTGAACGCGAGCGGCTGCAAAGAATCCGCCGACCGCCGGTCCTGACATAGCGGCGAAGGTGTGGACCACAGGGATGATGAGGAACAGGCAACCAACCGCGATCGCCAGCCCCAGCAACCCAGCGCGAATGTCCTGAGCAAGCGAGGTCTCCGCGCTAAAAGTCGCAGCCCCCGCAGCGTGCTGCGAGTTTTCAGTCATGGCGTACCGAGGATCCAGCTCGTGTCATGGATGGAGTCTCCCTATGTATTGCTCAGTTGGACTGGATGGGTCCTGTCAGGATCGCCGGAATTTGATCGCCGGCTTTAACGACGTCGTCGCCCGGTTGGATGATGAGCATGGCATTGTGGCCGGCCATGGACAAGAGGCGGCTCGAAATCTGGAGACCCGTGCTTCGGGCGAGGAGTCGGCCTTTGTCCCAGTGGACGATGGCTCGGTGGTATTCGAGGCGGTCGCCGCCGAGACGCACGTCATGTTCGAGAACCACGTCGACTCGCGGGCGCAGAGGATTTCGATCTCCTTGCATCGCGCGGAGCGCAGGGCGCACGAAGACCTCGAAGGTAACGAGCGAGGAGACCGGATTGCCCGGAAGTCCGAATGCGACCTTCTCGCCAATCTCAGCGAACGTGAGGGGCATACCTGGGCGAAATGCGATGCGCCCGAAGTGGACCGTGCCGATCTCGGCGAGGGTCGGCTTGATGTAGTCGCGGTCACCCATCGATACGCCGCCCGAAGTGACTAGGACGTCCGCTTTGTCGATACCCTCCCGCACGAGACGCGTCTGAAGCTCGCGGTCGTCCTTTGCCCGACCCATGGAGATCGGAACGGCGCCCGCCTCGCGAATCGCCGCCATGATCGCGTACCGGTTGCTATCTCGGATCGATCCTAGAGGCACCGCTTCCCACGGCTCCACGAGCTCATCGCCTGTAGAGAGCACCGCGACGGTCGGTCGTCTGTAGCAGGAGACTTCCGAGAATCCGAGGGTCATGAGGAGCCCGATTTCGGCGGCGCCGATAGTGGCGCCGCGCTGCAGCGTCACGTCGCCCTCGGCGACGTCGATCCCGATGGGACGGATGTTGTCATTCTGGCGCACAGGTCGATCCAGCATGACTTGACCATTTTCGGTACGTGTATGCTCGATCATGGCGACCGCGTCCGCGCCCTCTGGCAGCGGCGCGCCGGTCATGATCCTCGCCGCGGTGCCTCGCTCTACCCGAGGTCGTGCTACGACGCCGGCCATGATCTCCTGGATCACCTTCAGGGAGGGAGATGGGTCGTCGGCAATAACCGCGAATCCGTCAACAGTGGATGCGCGAAAAGGAGGAACGTTCTCGGGGGAGCGCAGGTCCTCCGCAAGGATGCGCCCGTCCGCCGCGTCGGTTCGAACGCGTTCCGAAGGCAGGGGACGCACTACGCGTTGGACGATGGCGAGCGCTTCGTCGACAGGGACAAGGTCGTATGCGCTTACGTAGCGGCTCATGTGAAACCCCCGGTACGGAGTTCGGCTACTGGCCGCTACTGTCCGGGCGTGTAGAGGTCGAGCCGACCGGCTTCCAGATTATCACCTGCAACCTTCTGAATTGCAGGGAAGGCGTCTCGGTCCCATTCGCCTACGAACGTGATGGCGGTCCCGTGCCGACCCATCCGCGCTGTGCGGCCGATTCGGTGTACGTACGTCTCGGCGTCCTCCGGAATGTCGTAGTTGATGACGTGCGACACGTGGAGGATGTCGAGGCCGCGGGCGGCGAGGTTCGTCGCGACGAGGTAGCGGACGGTACCGTCGCGGAAGTCATTTAGGGTTCTCTCCCGCTCCTGCTGGCTCAGGCTCCCGTGAATTGACCGAACCGGGAGTCGGCGGCGCTCCATCTGTCGCGTCACGCGGTCTACGGCCACCTGAGTGTGGCAGAAGATGATGGCGCTCTGCGGCTCCTCGCGCTCAATGACTTCGATGAGGGCGGCCGCCTTGTCTCGCTCGGCCACCTCGTAATAGAGCTGACGGACCGTCGATACAGTACGCTCTTCTGCCGCAATGGTGATCGACTCCGGGTTCCGCATGTAGCGGGCAGCCAGTCGACGGACCAACGTTGTAATCGTGGCGGAGAAGAGTCCCGTCTGCCGTCCTCGCGGGGTGCATCGGATGATCTGCTCGACGTCGGGCAAGAAGCCCATGTCCAGCATCCGATCCGCCTCGTCCAACACCAGGATCGAGACAGTCGCCAGGTTCAAGTGTCGGCGTCGTACCAAGTCCAAAATGCGGCCGGGCGTGCCAACCACCACGGCCGAGTGGGGAATGGCATCCACCTGGGCTTTTATCGGCGCGCCGCCGTAGACGGCACAGATGCCGATCTCGCGGTATTTCGCGAGCCGGGTCAGCTCCGCATGGATCTGGGTCGCAAGCTCGCGAGTTGGCGCGAGGACGAGGGCCTGCACGCCAGAGACTGATGGGTCGATAACTTCGACGATCGGAATGCCAAACGCCGCTGTCTTCCCCGTACCGGTCTGGGCCTGGACGATGACGTCGTTGCCCGAGCGAAACGCGGGAATGGCGGCTGCTTGGACGGGTGTGGGTTCTTTGTAGCCTGCATCTTCGATTGCGCGTGCGATGAGCGGGTTCAGCTCAAGAGCATCGAATCCGAGTGCAATGGTTTCTACCAATGGGTTCTAGCCTCCGTGGGAGCGCGGTGCTGGGCAAAAAAAGGGCACTCCGCCCTGAGACGGAGTGCCTTTTCGATGCTGCTGATACGCTTCATTCGCTCTAAATTATACGCGCATCTGCCCCTGTGCCGCTAATGGCACGCCCACGCGCTGATCGCGCTTGAGCGCATCCAGAATCTCACGAATCGGCATCGAAACGCACGTAAAGATTGGTGTATCGCGCAGGGTGAATGAGCTCGACTCTGTCTCACGCAGGTCCTGGACGAGATCCAAGAAGTCGGCTGGGTAATCCGTCTCGAACCCGAGCACGAACTCTTGGTCGTCGAGTCCGAAGGAATAGGTCGTGTTGATCTTCACCGTTGGATACTTATGCCCCATGGCAATGTGGGCGCTCATGATGCGTTGCCGCTCCGCCTGCGGAAGCAGGTACCAGGCGCGAGTCTTCAGGAAGGGGTAGACGAACAGGTACTTGGAGCCACCAGGAGCGATAGTGAGGCGGCTTCCCTCCTGTCCTTCGTGCACGTGCTCGTCCACATACATCGAGTGCTTCGTCATCGAAAGATAGCTGTAGGGTGTTTCCAGGTAGGCGCCGAGCTCCGATGAGTTGATGTCGGCCGCAAGCTCGCTGAAATTGTCCAGGTTTTCGGTGACCTGCCATACCAGGAAATCGCAGTCAGCGCGGGTCCCGATCATCGAGTAGGTACGCAGCAGCATGCGCTGCTCCCAGCCCTCGATGACGTCGGCGAATTCGGCGCGTGCGTCTTCCCGCTCGCTCGGGCTCAGCCGTCGCCATTCTGGACCGACTCGATAGAATGCAAAGCGGACGTACTGACGTCGCTCGCGGTTCATGCTTGCCTCGCTGTTGGAAGTCTCCGCGAAGCCCCAACGGCGCGTCGTAGTCCGCGGCGGGCCGGGGCTCGAAGGTGTAGCGTATTGTACCATCGACCCTGAAGCGTCCCGTTAGCCGGTGGCGTCGAGACGCTACCTAATGGAGGATTCATGATCATCGAATGGCGTGGAAAGCGTCCGCAGATCGCTGCCGGCGTCTTCATCGCGCCGAATGCCGCGATCATCGGCGATGTGACGATTGCCGAGGGTGTGAGCATCTGGTATGGGGCCGTGCTGCGGGGTGACTTCGGCGCAATCGAAGTCCGCGCCGGTGCGAACATTCAGGACAACGTCGTCGTTCACGTCGACGATTCGCATCTCACGTTGATCGGCGAAAGGGCGACGATCGGGCACGGTGTCGTGCTCGAGGCGTGTGCGGTCGAAGCAGGGGCCGTCGTCGGCATGAACGCGGTGGTCATGAATGGCGCGGTCATTGGGGAAGAGGCGATGGTAGCCGCGGGAGCGGTCGTCGGCGAAAACATGGTCGTGCCCGCCCACCATTTGGCGGCGGGTGTCCCCGCCGTCGTGAAAAAGGAGCTCTCCGGCCGTTCCCTTGAGTGGGTACGAATGGCGGCGCCTGATTATCAAGAGCTCGCCGAAGAGTACCTTCGAGAGGGGCTTGGCGATCCCGAAGTCCAGCTCAGGCGCACCGCTGGGGCAGGCTCACCGACCACGCCTGGTACCGCCAAAGGCTGAAGACGAGAGCCGCTGCAGCGCTGCGCGTGGCTAGACGTCCCGCGATGTCAGCTCGTACTCGTGGCCGTTCTCTGTGTGTACTACACGCACCATCCCGCGTCGCTGCAGGCTGATCAGGTGTGACGTGACCGATCCCTGTGCCGCGGCGCGGAGCCGCGGGTCGAGCGCAACGTAGATGCGCTTCACCATCGTCGGTGGGGTTCGGTCGCCGGCGCGCAATGCCGCGATGACCTCGCGCTCGCGCTCCATTCGATGGTCGATGTATTCGGTGATCTTGGCCTGGGGATCGTCGACGCGTGGCCAGTGCCCGGGCAGGATGGTCGAGATGCCGTACGCGCGGAGCGAGTGAAGCGACGCCAGATACTCGTCCATATCGCCGTCCGGCGGCCGGATCGTGACCGTTCCTCTTCCGACGATCAGGTCGCCTGAGAAGAGCCACTGGTCGTTCATCAAGTAACAGAAATGATCGCCGGCGTGGCCAGGCGTAAACAGCGCCTCGAGGGTGAATCCATCGAGGGGAATGCGCTGGCCGTGGCTCAGGGGGCGGTCTACGCTTCGGTTTCGTCCGTGGGTCGCCAACGGCGCATGCACCTTGTCTCGCAGCAGATAGGCCCCGGGAAGGTGGTCTCCGTGATGGTGCGTCACCAATATCAAATCGATGAATGCGTGGGCCTCTTCGGCCGCCTCGAGAATGCGATCGATGTGCGCGGGATCCTCAGGACCCGGGTCGAGGATGGCGACGTGCTCGCCCGCGCCAATCAAGTATGTGTTTGTCCCTGGGCCGGTGAAGGCGCCGGGGTTCGGGCAGACGAGGCGCCGTACGAGCGGCGTCTCTTGAGTCGGGGTCGGTTTCTGCATCTCCTCTACCATGCGTCCCGTAAATCGGGCTCGAGGAACGGCGTGATCCGGCCGTCACTGTTCTTCACCGAGGGCATCACGGGCACGACAGCTTTGATTCGCGCGAACGCGAGCAGCTCGTCGATTGTGGTGAATGGGGCTAGTCGCCGCAAATGGTTCAGCGTGGCGAAATGGAGCGCGAGCGTTCCTTCCCGGGCCCGATCGAGGGCGGTAGGTACGTCGATCCAAATCCCTTCGGCCATCTCGAATGGGCTGGGGCTCGCAACCTGACCCGCGGGAAGCTCGGCGAGAAAGAACCGCGTGTCGAATCTCTGGGGCAGAGGCTCGGGCGTGATCCAATGCGCGTAGTAGGTCAGCGCGCCTAGGTCGAAGCGCATGCCAAGCTCCACCACGACCTCGGCCAGCGACCGGCCCTGCTCGATAGCTTGTCGTTGATCTGCGAGGGGACTCGCCTCCAAGGATCCTGCCGCGCTAGACCCGCCCGTACCAAGCGCACCATCGGCGGAAAGGACCACGCCGGCTTCTTCGAGCAGCTCTCGCGCGGCTGCCACGAAGTAGCTGTAGCTTTCCTCGGGAGTAGAAGCAGCGGCGCTAGGAGGACGAGCCAGCGCCGTGTGTGCCATGTCGGGCGTAAAGGCTGGCGAAAGCGAGCGCGCCCGCGGATCGCGGTCGTCTGGACGCACCGTCCCGCCGGGGAACACCCATAGATCGGCGAGAACTGGGCTCTGGGAGCTTCGGCGAAGGAGGTATGTTTCCCAACGCGCATCTGCCCCGTCCGATGGACGAACGAGCACCACGGTTGCCGCGGGCCTCGCCGGCACGGTCACGCCCGAGGGAGACGCCGCTACTGGAGGAATTCGCGCAGGAAGTTGGCCTCTTTGGGACGACGTAGCCTTCGGAGCGTGTCGTCTTCGATCTGACGAATCCGCTCGCGAGTCAGATTGAACTCGCGACCCACTTCCTCGAGCGTCCGCGGGCGACCGTCGACGAGACCGAATCGCAGGATCAGGATCTGCGCCTCGCGATCGGGCAGGTCGTGCAGCAAGTCCCAGATCTGCCGCTTCAAGATCTCGTAGGTTGCCACGTCGACGGGGATCGCCGCGTTTTGGTCCTCGATCATGTCGCCGAGGCAGTGCTCCAGATCGTCGCCGATCGGCGTCTCGAGGGAGATGGGCTGGCGCGGGACACGCCTGGCTTGCATCACCCGATTGGATGCTCGGGCTACGTCGGCGCGAATTTCATCCGCGAGGTCCTCGGGATGGCTCAAGATCTGCGATTCCAGGATGCGCGCACGCCGTGCGGGATCCGGCCAATCCAACGGGTCGAGGTCCGGAGAGATCTCGCCTATAAGAGCCAGCTCGGTCTCCTGGTCTAAAAGCCCCATCATGAGAGCCGCCTCGGTTGGGGTTGGCTCCCTTCCGAGGCGTTGGGTGAGGTCTATGGAAACCTGAGTCAATCGACTCACAGTTTCCACCATATGAACTGGGATTCGAATCGTTCGCGAATGATCGGCGACGGATCGACCTACGGCTTGTCGGATCCACCACGTGGCGTACGTGCTGAACTTGAAGCCGAGACGATGGTCAAACTTCCCAACGGCTCGCATGAGGCCGAGGTTGCCCTCTTGGATCAGGTCCAGCAGCGACATTCCCCGACCAAGGTACTTCTTGGCGACGCTCACCACGAGCCGAAGATTGGCTTCGATGAGCTGACGCTGCGCGGCATCTGCGCGCCGCTCGATCTCCGCGAAGTGCTCTACGACGTCGTCGAAGGCGTCATCACAGAGCCGCTCGATGTCCTGGGAAGTCGGAAGCTGCGCGGTACAGCTAACTTCCATCGCCTCGTAGATCACCCGTGGCAGCAGCCGCGTCGCGACCGAGAAGGCGACGATGCGCGTTGCCGCGTCGGCTGGACACAGTTCGAGCTGCTCGGACACAGCCGTGATCGTGGGCCCATCGATGTGGTAGTCCACGAGCTCGCGCATTCCAGAGTCCTGCAGCAGTGAAGCAACCGTTGAGCTGTCGAGAACCGCCAGCCGCTCGATTGCGTAGGCGATAGGCAGATCGGCCACGACCTGCCGGTAGATGGCAACGGCCGGTGCGGCAAGAGATCGGGTGCAGTCCTGAAGACCCATCTGCTTGCGCACACGGTTCAGTGCGACGAGCTCCTCGAGTCGGCACGCCAACCGCTTCTCGTCTGAGGCGGTCAGGAGTTGGACTTCGTGGATCTCCTGGAGGTACATCCGAACGGGGTCGTCTGAGGGCTCGATGACGTCAGACGGTGGCGCGAGCAGCGATTCCGGCGCCTGCGCGGTTTCGTCTGGCTCCTCATCGAGCCATACGGGGTGGTCGTTCGCCGTCAGTGTAGGCGCGGATAGGGAGAAACGCTCCCCAAACGAAGACACGAGTGACTGTTGCATCGAAGCTCGCCCCCAAGCGTTTCCTTGTAACGTATTCGCTGATCTTGATGCAAGGTCGAAAATCTGAGATCAAAAAATCCACTCCTGCGACGGATTTGTCCGGTGTCTGCGAGGCGGAGATCTGTGTACAATCGCAACAGTGGGGGACCAGATCTCGCGGGGCGCCCGCCACGCGCGAGGCCTGGCTCAAGCCTAGAATTGGACGTCAAGAGTACCGGATGACCCAGCGGGCATTCTTCGAACGCATGCCCACCGCGGATCTTGGAAATGGACTTGCATGAGCATCTCGACTGATCCGCTGGCGTTCGTCGTCAGCATGAACGACGATCGAGGGGGCATGCAGCTCCCCATCATCGGTCCCTCCTTCTCCATCGGTCGTGACGGGTCGAACAACTTGTGCGTCATGGATGACCCGGCGATCTCACGTCAGCACTGCGTGATCCACGTCGTTGGCTCATCCCTGATGATCGAAGATGTCAGTCGGAACGGCACATTTCTCGACGGAGAGCGCGTCGCAGGGTTGATCCCTCTCCCGATCCCATCCTCAGTGATGGTCGGCCACACGAGCCTCTCGATCATCCCCAACGAGCCGGATGAAGAAAACGTCACGTCCATTATCGACACGTCTCTCGTGGCCGAGGGCGGCCTCTTTATTCCTCAGACGAGCATGCTGAGGGTGCGGACCGACGCTTACCTGGTTGTGGACGTGGTGGACTCGACCGGCCTCGTCAAGTCCGAAGGGCAGTACTTCGCCAAGCTCGTTCTCGCCATGGGCAGGACGCTCGAACAGTTTCTAAAGGGCGAAGTCGACGCCTTCCTAAAGTGCACGGGGGACGGATACTTCGCGTGTTTCGGGAGCGCTGGTGCGGCCCTCAAAGCGGGCGTGCAGCTCGTGCCCACCCTCACGCAACAGATCCCGATGAAGGCCCAGATCTCTGTGGCCCTGCACTGGGGCCCGTCAACCCTGACAGAACAGCGCGACCGGATCGGCAATCATATCCACGCGGTCTTCTCCCTGGAGCAGGTCCGCCACCACGAGCAGACGATCAAGGACGAGCTCACCCAGCAAAAGACCAACGAGGTTCTAGTCATGACTCGGGAGTTCTGGGAAGAGCTGGATGAGGAAGAGCAGGCACTGGCGCGGCCCATCGGGAGCTACCCACTCAAGGGCTTCGAAGACGTACACACCGTGTACCGCTGGTTCGGTTCCAAAAGCTGAGCCCGCGTTGCATGACTGTTAGCGGGCTGAGCTCTCTGCGAGGACCGCGGGGCGAGTCACCTGCACCCAGATCTTGTGAGCCACCGGCAAGCTGACAGGGATCGACTCTCCATCGTGGGAGAGGACGATGAGTCCGTTGTAGGGCTCGACTTCCGCGACGTTGAACTCCCGCCCAGGCAGCAGCCCAGACCGCTGGAAGAACCCGAGAAGCTCCCGATCGCTTTCCGCCTCTTCCGAGATCCGCTCGACGACCACGTGATCCCCAAGGTTCACCTGCTCGAGCCGCTGGGCGGCTGTGGTCGAAGGCGGCGCAAAGCCAGGAATAGGGCTGCCGTGCGGGCACGTCGTGGGATCTCCGAGAACAGCGAGGATCCGCTCTTCGACGCGCGGTGAGATCGCGTGCTCGAATCGATGAGCTTCCTCGTGCACGTCCGCCCAATCGATGCCAAGGATGTCGATCAAGAGTCGCTCCGCGAGACGGTGACGGCGCACCATCGTCTCGGCGCGGCTGTGCCCGGCTTCCGTGAGGACGACTTCCTTCTGAGAGGTCACGGTGATCAGCCCGTCTCTGACCATGCGATGGAGTGTGGCGGTGACTGTGGGCGGGGCAACATCGAGGGCCTCCGCAAGGCGGGCAGCGATCACCGTCCGACCCTCGTGGGAGATGGTGTAAATGTTCAGCAAGTAGTCTTCAACGGTCTTTGAGGTTCGATCTTCTTCTTCCACGAGTCCCTACTTTCTAAGCGCCTACACTGGCCCGATGGGCGGCCTGCTCGAGGGCGCGTCGCGCGAAGACCTCGGCCATGGCTCGACGATATTCGGCCGACGCCATGATGTCGCTCTCAGGGTCGATTCCGTCGCAGGCAGCTCGAGCTGCGTCACGGATTCGCTCGGCTGTGGGCTGCTGGTTCCGCAGAACGTCGGTCGCCCGATCGACGCGGATCGGAGTGGCGTCTACGCCAGCGAGGGCGAGCTGCACGTCACGGCATTCACCCGCCTCTCCGAGCGTCACGGTCGCAGCCGCGGCTACGATCGCGAAATCGCCCTGTCGTCGAACCAGTTCCTGAAAAGATACCCCGGTTCGAGGGGCAGCGACTGGGAATCGAACCTCCGTGAGCAGTTCACCCGGTCCTATGGCCGTGGTGAGATACGTGACGAAGAATTCCGAGGCCGGCACGTCGCGTGCGCCCGCTTGCCCCGTTATGCGCATCGTTGCGCCAAGGCACGCGGCAACTGTTGGGACCTCCGCCACAGGATCCGCGTGGGCCAGACTGCCGCCAATGGTCCCCCGGTTGCGGATTTGACGATCCCCGATGAAGGGCAGCGCTTCCGCTAGGAGGGGACACGCACGCCGAGCCAGCTCGCTGCGCTGAACCATCACGTAGCGCGTCATCGCGCCAATAGCGACGGTCCCGTCGCGCTCCTCGATGAATTCGAGATCGCCGATGGTCGTGATGTCGATCAAGACCGACGGCTGAGCTAGCCCGAGGTTTAGCAGCGGGATCAGGCTTTGGCCCCCCGCGAGGATCTTCGCATCGTCACCGTGGCGACCGAGGGCCGCGATCGCCTCCTGGACGGTGCCGGGTGTCTCGTAGGCGAAGGTTGCGACCATGCTCAGCTCCTCCCGCGGGCATTCCCAGAAGGCAGCAAGATCATACCAGAGGGCTGCTTTTGCCGGGACGATTCCACGCCCGGTAGAATCGTGAATGAAGTCTGACCCTGGAGAGGTCGCCTAGCGGCCTAGGGCGCTCGCCTGGAAAGCGAGTAGGGGGCAACCCCTCGTGGGTTCGAATCCCACCCTCTCCGCCATTTTCTCTTCATCGCCCCGAAGGGGCGATTTTGTGCGTGGGAATGGCGTTTCTTGCCTCTGAAAAGCCCGACTGGAAGCCATGTAGCAACGGGAGCGTTGTCGGATCCTCCGAGAGTCCGTCTCGGAAGAAGGACGCTTGGCTGTTCCAGCCAGGGATATACGGAGAACAACAATTAGCAATTGGGTGAATCGAGTCAGAGCGAGCCTCCGGCGAGTTCATTGGCGGCAGGGGCAGCTCCTAAGCTAACTTTGGCTCCCGCCGCCCTTGGGTTGCCTCTGGGCTGATCTCGCTTATCATCGACTGATGCGGGCCCGAACTCGGTATCTACCCCTGGCGGGTCTTCGGCACCCTTGTCAGTCTCACTTTCCTGGTGACGGCTTTCAATCAGCGTCGTCCTGGCGACAGTCAACTTTGGTGCCGCGCAGCGTTCAGCAAGGCCCGCGAAATGATCGGGGCTATGAACCGCCAAGCGCAGTTAGCGATCTCGGTACACCTGGCCGCGAGGGCCAATCCGGGACACGATCACAGTTTGTGCGGTGGTGTCCACGGTGAAGATGATTCGCCAGCTGCCTATACGGGAGGAACGCCGTCCGGGTTCCCCGGCGAGCGGCTTGGAGTGTTCGAAGGGGTCGTTTGCGAGAAGGTGAAGCCTATCCCGCATCCGTTCCTGGTTCCGACGGTCGAGCCGAGTGAGGTAGGCCGCGGCGGAACGATGAAGCCGAACGTCGTAGGCCATGCGGGGTTACAGACCCAGCTTCCGCTCCAGTTCGTCAAGCGTCACATAATCGCCGCCCGCGACTTCCGCTTCTGCCCGCTCCACGTCGAACCGCTCTTCATCCGTAAGCGGGTCATCTTCGTCGGAGAGCAGCCACCGAACATAGTCCAGTACTTCGACCGCGCCGTCCTCATCGAGGGCGCGCACCAGCTCGATAAGCTCTTCTTTCGTAGTGGCCATGACTTCGACTCCCACCCAAGACCTAGCCGAATAGTACACACAACCGTCCGCGAGGAATGAGTCCCATGGCTAGTTGAAGCGCCAATTGGGGAACTCTCCCGGAAGGACGGCCAGCAGCGCCAGGGGCTAACGCACGCGATCAAACGGATGACCGACTGGATGACTTATATCCAAGACAACAAAGCAGATAGTCGAACGTGAGCCCCTTTTCCTCACTGCTCAGAATGCAGAACTCTGCTCTTTTCAGTAGCGTTGGAGCCCTCCGTCAAGCATGCCCTCGTGTAGCAACGGCGACGGAAAATCGCGGATTGTGGCGGACGCGAGAGGGCCGCAAAAGATCATTTCGTGTCTAAAATAGACGTTGTGAGACTGCCAGGAACGGTTCGCGGGGGAATCCCACCCTCTCCGCCATCCCTTCACAGGGTCCTCCGAGTTAAAGAGCGGAACACCCTTCGCTCTTGCGCCGCCTGTGTCCGGAAGCTGATAGCCGTTTGGGACACTCTTCGATGCGTGGCATAGGGGCCCGGGCCATAGGGCTGGCCTAGAATTGAACCGGGCGGACCGAAACCGGGCATCGATAATCCAATGTCCGCCCCGGGGTTCCGTCCTGCGTAATCGAGTCCTCGTTCATTTCGTCGGGCTGGCCGTCCTCGTCGGCGTGACCAGCGCGTGTCTGATGGCCGCCGACGAAGCTCCCGCGCGCCCGCTCCTAACGGCGACCCCTGTTCGCGTGGCCGCGGTCGCGCCGCCGCCATCGACCGTACCCCCTGTACTCACCGTGGTTCGCGAGGTCACTGTTGGTGCGCAGATGACGTCCACGGTGATCGCGGCAGGCTCGCCGACTATGACTCGGGCAGTGGCTGCAGCTACGAGCTCTCCGAGCACGGCGCCAACGCAAGCACGTCCGGCGCCTCGATACACCGTCCAGCCGGGCGACTCCCTGTCCACACTTTCGCGGCGATTCGGGGTGCCACCAAACGACCTGGCGACTGCAAACGGTATAGCGCCGGACGCAGGGCTGCGAACGGGAGAGGCGTTGAGTTTGCCGGCGGGCGTTTGGTCGGATCGACAGGCAATTCGCGTCCTGCAGCCCGAGCCCGGAACACGGGTCCGCGCACCCGTGGTGGTTCGTGGATCTGCCGCGACCTTTGAGGGTCTCGTGGTCGTGGAGGCGCTGGACGCGAGCGCGGCCCGCCTTGCCCAGGTCTCGGCGAAGGCGGCAAGCCCGGATACTGGTCTCCACGGCCCGTTCGAGGCCACACTGAACCTGCCTCCGTCCGCGACGGATCGTGCGGTGACCATCCGACTGTACTGGCCGAGCCCGCGAGATGGAAGCCCATCCGACGAGATCCGGATTCCCGTCACCGTCTCCGGAACTTGACAGAATCGCCTATCGGTGGGGCTGGGGCGTCCAGCCAATGCCGTACAATTGCTGAGGTCGTGCTAAACGGGGAGCTAGCGGTGCCCTGTACCCGCAATCCGCTCTAGCGGGGTTGAATTCCTGCCCGAGGTCGGGCGTTGTCCGGACAGCTCTTGGTCGGGCGGTGATGATGGTTCGGTCCTGCGCGGCAGAGACCTGTGAACCCCGCCAGGTCCGGGAGGAAGCAACGGTAAACGGTGCTCTCTGGGTGCCGCAGGGGTGCCGGGCCGGAGCACGCCAGCCAGGGAGGCGCGGGGAGCGTTCCGATCGACGGCAGGTGCACGGCCTTCTTTGAACGAGCGTAATGGACCCGAACCCGACGACTCCAACCGGTCCGGGAGCTGCGCTCCGCGCCCTTGATCGACGCCCCAACCGGCGGCTTTCTCAGTCATTCCTCCGTGAGTCCGGTGTTGCGCGCGCCATGGTCTCTGCCTCGGAGGCTGGCCCTAGCGACACGGTCCTCGAAATCGGCCCGGGCCTCGGCATGCTCACCCGCGAGCTCGTGCAGGTCGCCGGACAAGTTGTAGCTGTTGAGCTCGACCGTGAGCTTGCAGCCGAGCTCCCGGCGACCCTTGGGAATCCGCACAATCTCAGAGTCGTTCATGCCGACGCACTCTCGGCGGAATTCGATCAGCTCGTATTCGAGCCGTACTTGACGGTCGCGAGCCTGCCGTACCACGTGGCCACGCCCATCTTGTTCAAGCTTCTGTTCCACCCGCCGCGACCCAAGCGCATCGTTGCGATGGTCCAGCAGGAGGTCGCTCTGCGAATCGCGGGCGCGCAGGATTCAGCGTCCTACTTGAGCACTGCGATCTCGCTCATGGCAGACGCCCGAATCGTGCGACGGGTCGCGCCCGGGTCGTTCTTCCCCGTTCCGAAGGTCTGGTCGGCGGTCGTTCGGCTCGACGTTCTCGATCAGCCGCGAGCTCCAGTCCACTCCGTTGACTCCTTCCTCGAGTTCTTGCACGCCGGATTCACCCAACCACGGAAGCAGCTCCACAACTCATTGGGCCAAGGCTTGGGCATTCCGACGGACCACGCGCAGGACGCCGCACTTCAGGTTGGTATCGACCCGAGGCGACGCCCAGGGTCGCTGACCTTGGCGGAGTGGGCGGACCTTTACCGGACGATCAAGCAGGCAGAGGAATAGCGTGGAACCTCTGGTCATTCGCGCACCCGCGAAAATCAACCTGTGCCTCGACGTCCTAGGCCGCCGGCCCGACGGATACCACGAGGTGGCGACGATACTGCAGACGATCGACCTTGCCGACCGTCTTCGCATCGTTCGGGACGACGACGTGGTCCTTCACTGTCATGGTATGGGCGTTGATCAGGACAACTTGATCCTTCGTGCAGCCAATCTGCTACGCGAGCACGCTGGCATAGGGGCTGGGTGCTCGATCGAATGCTGGAAACGAATTCCGATCGGGGCAGGGCTCGGAGGCGGGAGCGCGGACGCCGCGGCTGCTTTGGTGGGACTCAACACGCTGTGGAAGACCGGCCTCCGCATAAATGACCTGTCGGAACTGGCAGCGAAGCTGGGGGCGGACGTCCCATTCTTTCTCCACGGCGGAACGGCTCTCGCGACGGGTATCGGCACGGCACTCCGGCCGCTGCGCGACGCGCCGAGACATTGGCTAGTTCTCGTCCCCATCGAGGCAGACGATGTCGCGAAGAGCGCGAACATGTACCGTGCGTTGACCACGGGCGATTTCGGCGACTCCGAGCGTGCTCGGCGGCAGGCCGCTGCTGTTGAGTTGGGCAGGATCGCCTACGCGGATGTGGGCTCGTCGTTCACTCGCCCCGCGGCCGCGCGATGGAGGGCGGTGACGGGCGCTATGGACTCACTTGCACAGACGTCGCCACTCGCGGTCAGCCTAAGTGGAGCAGGACCTTCCGTCTTCGCACTGTACGCCTCGCGAGCAGCGGCGAGAGCCGCTCAGAGGGCTATTGGCCCCCCAGCCACCGTGCGAATGTTTCGCTCGTCCGCCGAATCGGACGTACGGCGGTTCCCTCTCTCGAACGCGGCACACTCGTGATGCTCCCCGATGGTCGGATGAAGACCACCTACCGCTGCGCACCGACGTTACGTGGCAGGACGGGGTGCCCTTCACCGCGCACGACTTGGTATCGCCCTGACCGAGTGTGACCAGGTTCACTCAGATGTTGGAACTTCGCGAGCTCCCATGGCGTCTATTCTCCTGATGGGCAAATGCCCCAGGAAAGGAGACGCCATGCGGCGCTTGATGACCTTACTGGCGAGTATCACGGCGGTTGTTACCTCGTTCGTGGTGACTGCGGGCCCGGCTGCGGCGTGCGCAGGCTTGATCGGCTCCAACGGAGCGGTCAACCTGGGTCGCACGACGACACTCGCGGCCTACCACGACGGCGTAGAGCACTACGTCACCGCGTTCCAGTTCCTCGGGGGTGGGGGACAGTTTGGCACCTTGATCCCGCTGCCCGGCGTACCATCGAACGTCGAGCGCGGAGGCTCGTGGACGCTGCAACGCCTGCAGATCGAGACTCAGCCCCCACGGCGGGCGCTCGAGGCCCTGTCAGCGGCTCCGGCGGCCGCGGGTGACGTCCAGATCCTCCTGCAGACCCGCGTGGACGCGCTCGATCTCACGGTTCTCAAGGGTGGCTCGCGTGATGTCGCGGGATGGGCAACGGACCACGGCTTCAGCCTGTCGCCCGATGCGCCGGAGGTCCTCGACTTTTACGCGCGACGGAGTCCCATCTTCCTCGCGGCGATCTTCGATGCCGACGCCGCCGCGGAGCGCGGCCAGCAGCTCGGTGACGGCACACCGGTGCAGATCACGATTCCGACGACGAATCCATGGGTGCCCCTTCGAATCCTGGGTCTCGGCAAGCAGGCCGGCGACCGCATCGATGCGGACGTCTTCCTCTTGACGGACAGAAAGCCCGCGATCATGCCCAACGGGAGTCGGGGCATGTCGCTAACCCACGATGCAGTGGCCAGGAAAGAGCTTCTGGACGACCTACGCTCCGATGAGCGGATGGATTGGATCCCGTCCTCGGCCTGGCTCACCAAGCTCAGCATCAACAGCAACCCCGCGGACCTCGCATACGATCTCGCGGTCGACGCGAGCGGTCAGGGCACACCTTCGCGTCTCGCAGCTGGATTCGACCTCGATCCGCGCCCGGCACCGACGCTGCTCCAGGGATTCCTGGACATCCGGAGCCTCCCGCTGTTGCTGCTCTTGGTGGTTCCCGTAGGTCTGGGCATTCTGCGTCGGCGGAATGCATCTCGATGACCGTTCTCCGATTGGTCGGCGCGCTTCTACTCGCAGTTCTCGTGAGTGGCAGCGCGCCGACCGTGACCCCGACGGACGAGGCGGCCATCGCGTTCCACTTCTCGCGGTTCAGTCCGGATCGAGCCACCGTGCCGGCAGGCGTGCCCATCCACATTACGCTCAACAACGACGACCCTATCGCTCACGAGTGGATCGTCGGCCCCGCATCGATCCATGAGGTGCATCGGAAGGGAACTGAAGCGTGGCACGAGGGACGGCCGAACGAGGTCAGCGTCCCACCCTACGCGAGTCGGGTGACGACGGTCGTTTTCGACCAGCCGGGAGAGTTCGCTTTCGTCTGCCACCTCCCTGGTCACGAGGAGTACGGCATGAAGGGATTGGTGACCGTCGTGTCGAATTCCGCGCGAGTGGCGCGGGCATCGTAGTTGACACCTTTCCGGGGCCTTCGGTACGATACCGGCGGGCACCGGTGCGGAGTGGTGAAGCGGTATCACAAGGGACTTTGGATCCTTTGTCCCAGGTTCGAATCCTGGCTCCGCAGCCCTTAGAACTCCACAGAGGTGCGTGACCGCATTCGGAGGCCATCGTCAGCGCTTCTAAGGAGGACGTCCCAGGCTTGGAAGTAGACAGTCCGCCCGTGCCTGGGTCCCTCGCTTCCGTCGCTCTTGTCCTCGCCGCTGGCCGCGGCGTTCGCATGCGATCGTCGCTACCCAAGGTTCTCCACACGATCGGCGGCGTCCCCATGATTCGCCGCGTCATCGATTCCGCGCGAAAGGCCGGAGTGCGAGACGTCGTCGTCGTTCTCGGACCCGAGGCCGACGATATCCGCGCCGCGCTTCCTTCCGACGTACAGATCGCGATCCAGACAGAGCCCAACGGCACCGGTGACGCCGTACGGGCTGGGCTCGAGGTCGCGGATGAGGCCGCGGAGCTCATTCTCGTGCTCGGGGGCGACACTCCCCTCGTCTCGTCAGAGACACTCAGGGACTTGGCCGGGCGTGTGCCACCCGCGGCCGCCGCCGTCGTGGCGGCTCGTGTCCAGGAGCCCCGAGGATACGGTCGTGTGGTGCTGAACGGGCCAGGCCAGGTCGCCCGAATCGTCGAGGAGGCGGACGCAACGCCCGAGCAGCGCGAGAACAACCTCGTGAACGGGATGCTCTTCGCGTTCAACGGGGCTTGGCTTCGTGCGACACTGCCGACGGTTCGCCCTTCGGCGAGCGGCGAGATCTATCTCACGTCACTCGTCGACGCGGCTACCCAGTCGGGCCGCTCCGTCCAGGTGATAGAGATTCCAGATGCGTCCGAGATCCTGGGGGTCAACACGCGCCAACAGTTGGCAGAGCTCGAGGCGCTCCTCCGAGCTCGCGTGAATAATCAGCTCATGGACTCGGGCGTAACGCTCGTCGACCCGTCCTCAACGTACGTCGAGGAGAGCGTGGTCGTCGGCCGCGACGTCGTCATTCACCCGAACACACACCTCCGTGGTGGGACTGTGATCGGCGATGCCTGTGTGGTGGGGCCGGGCACCGAGATCGTGGACTCGCGGCTCGGGAACGGTGTGCGGGTGTCGTGGTCCGTCGTCGAAGGCGCAACGCTTGGCGATGGAGTCACGGTTGGACCCTTCGGGCGGCTGCGGCCCGGCGCGGTGCTGGACGCAGACGTTGCGCTCGGCAGCTTCGCTGAGGTGAAGAACAGCCACGTCGGCGCGCGCACGCAGATGCATCACTTTAGTTACCTTGGCGATGCGGATGTGGGATCCGACGTGAACATCGGAGCGGGCGCCATCACGTGCAATTACGATGGCCGAGACAAGCACCGAACGGTGATCGGCTCTGGAGTGTTCATCGGGAGCGATACAATGCTGGTCGCCCCCGTCGAGATCGGTGACGGCGCAATGACTGGCGCCGGATCCGTGGTGACGAGGGACGTGCCTCCCGACGCGGTAGTCGTGGGCGTTCCGGCACGCCGCATCCAGAGGAAGAACCGCGTTTCGAACGGCCCGGGCGAGCCGCTCGAAACGGCGACGGAGAACAAGAGTTGATAGATAGCGAAGGGCAGCTCCAGCTCTTTAGTGGGAATTCGAACCTCGCGCTCGCCCGGGACGTGGCGAATTGCTTGGGGATCAAGCTCGGGGGAGCACTCGTAGGTGTTTTCGCCAACGCGGAGACGCGCATCCGGATCGAGGAGAACGTGCGCGGGTCTGACGTATTCGTCCTGCAATCGCTTTCGATCCCGGTCGATCATCACATCATGGAGCTCTTGTTGATGATCGATGCCCTGAAGCGGGCGTCGGCGCGTCGCATCACGGCGGTCATCCCCTACTACGCCTATGCGAAGCAGGAAAAGAAAATGGCTGGCCGCGAGCCTATTTCTGCGAAGCTCGTGGCAAACCTCCTCACGACGGCGGGCGTGAACCGCGTCTTGACCATTGACCTCCATGCGCCGGCGATCGAGGGATTCTTCGACATTCCTGTCGACCACCTGAGGGCTGCCCCGATCCTGGCAGAGCACTTCCGCAACTTTGGCGACGGAATCGTCGTCGTGTCTCCCGATGCGGGCGGCGTGGGCCGAGCCAATGACTTCCGGCAGCGGCTAGGAGCTCCTCTGGCGATCATCGCGAAGCAGCGGCCACGGCCAGACGTTGCCGAGGTTCTCGAGATGGTTGGGGACGTTCGGGGCAAGACAGCGGTTATTTTCGACGACATGATCTCGACGGGCGGCACCATCATCGAGGCAGCGGCGGTCCTACGGCAGCGAGGAGCCACGGACGTTCAGGCCTGCGCCACCCACCCGGTGTTCGCAGACGGCGCGGTCGAGGCGCTCTTGGATTCGCAGCTTAATCACTTGGTGACCACGGACACAGTGCCGATTCCGGGCGACCGCCGCGACCAAAAGATCCAGATTGTGCGGGTGGCGCCGCTGTTGGCGGAATCCATCAGACGGATTCACGAGAATCTGTCAGTTAGTGTGCTCTTTGACTAGCGAACCCTCCGCGCCCGACCAACCTCCCGAGCCCGAGCGAGCCGACGTAGTGTCGTCGGCCCGCCGGGCCCAACACTGACCGCCATGCCGCTTCAACTCGTCCTCTTCGCTGTTTCCGTCGTTTTCGTCGCCGTCGCCTCGGCAGCCCAATCGGCCTTCGGCTACTTGAACGCCACGCGTCTCCGCCGACTGCTCCAGCAGGGCGCCTCGCGCTCCCAGGCGATGTTCGAGGTGGTCCACAACCCCGGCCCGTTCCTGTCCAGCATCTCGCTGCTGTACACCCTCTCTGTTGCGTGCGCGACTGTTATCACGATCGACTTCATGCAGACCGCCCTGACAGGTGTAGGGGCCCGAGTCCTCACCGCCCTTGCGGCTGCGATCCTCGTCCTCATCGCTCAAGCGATGGGCCGTCGCATCGCTACTCTCTGGCCGGAGCGAGTCGCGTCGGCGCTCTATTCGCCCCTTCGCACGATCGGCGTAATCACGCTTCCGATCGTGTGGCCGGGGTACGTCATCGCCGATCGCATGCTCCGCGTCTTCTTCAAGTCCAAGGCCGAGGATCGCCTTGCAACGACGGAGGAGGATCTACGTGTGCTCGTGGACGCTGTTGAGGAGACGGAGGCCCTCGAAGAAGATGAGCGCGAGATGATCACGAGCATTTTCGAACTGAGCGACCGGGACGTGCGCGAGATCATGGTCCCGCGCCCAGACATTGTGGCTGTCGAAGTTTCATTCTCGGTCGCCGCGACCGTCGATCTCCTGATTGCCACGGGCCACTCGAGAGTCCCTGTGTTCGAGGGCGACCTGGACCACATCAACGGGTTGGTGCACCTCCGTGAGCTCGCCGAGGCGCTACGGAACGAGCGTGACGAGAGCGCGGTGGCCGGGCTCGTGCGTGCGGCGCACGTCGTCCCGGAGACGAAGAAGATCGACGAGCTCCTCCACGACTTTCAGACTCAGCACATCCAGATGGCGATCGTGGCCGACGAGTACGGTGGAACCGCTGGCCTCGTCACGATTGAGGACCTCCTGGAGGAGATCGTCGGCGAGATCCATGACGAGTACGATGTCGTCGAGGAGCGTATCGAGGTAATTTCGGAGGGTGAGGCCATCATCGACGCTGGGGTGAGCATCCACGACGTGAACGAGACGCTGAACCTCGATCTCGACGCGACCGAGTACGAGACGATCGGCGGGCTCATCTACGACCGGTTGGGCAAAGTGCCGACGGCAGGCGACGTCGTGGAAACCGACCACGTGACTCTTCGCGTTCTCGCTACCAAAGGTCGCCGCATCCAGCGCGTTCAGGTTACGATCCAAGAACCATAGTGCCAATTGGGAGGCGTTGGGTCTTATAGTTCTAGCCAATGGTTGAGGCATTGGTGGCAGAGCAGACGGTACGGAGAATCCTCGTCGTCGAGGACGACCCGACGATGACGGAGATGCTGAGCATCCTGTTGGAAGAAACCGGGTGCGAGATTGTGACCGCGTCGACCGGTGAGCAAGCGCTCGATCTGGCGCGGGAACAAGCACTGGACCTTGTGACTTTGGATCTCGGCCTCCCCGGCATGGATGGTCGCGAGCTCCTGCGCCGGTTTCGCCTCGACCCGCAAACGACCAACGTGCCCGTCATCGTCGTTACAGCGATGCGCTTTGACCGCTCGGCCGATGAGCGCATCGCCGCCGTGCTGCAAAAACCGTTCGATTGCGTGGAGCTCGAGGAAGCGGTTCGTGGGGTGCTAGACTATGCCCAGCGACCGAGTCGCCTGGCTTAGTCGTAAACGGTGTTCGAATACAGGTTGACGTCGACCTGAGCCTCGATCACGCTCGGGGCATTCAGGCTTAGGGCCCAGTCCAGCGCCTCACCCAGCTCACGGACGTTCTTCGCCGCTCGGACGGGCACGCCGAAGTAGTGCGACGGCGCCTCGGGTACGTCCCCAAGCGCCACCCCCGAATACTGGTAGCCCTTTCGCTCTTGCTTCACCTTGATCAGCCCGAGCCAGCCGTCGTCGAGCACGACGATCGGGACGGGCAGGTTGAGCCGTCGCGCCATCGCCAGCTCTCCGGCCGTCATCTGGAAACAGCCATCGCCGATCACGCCGACCACCGTGCGGTGCGGGTTAGCCAGCTTCGCTGCATACGCAGCGGGCATCCCGAAGCCCATGGACGACCAACCATTCGTCGAGAAGCAGGTGAACGGCTCGTCCGTCTCCCATTGCGTCGCAATCTGGTGTGTGTGGGCGCCGACGTCGTAGGCGAGAATGGCGTCGGGGGGCAGTTTGGACCGAAGCAGGTCCAGAACCTGCGACGTTACGAGCTGCGAGGACGTGGCTGGCCGCAGGGCACTCGACAGCTCGCGGCGATGGGCTGCGAGCTCGTCAATCGTCCAATCGTTCGGGACGGGCGAAAGGTGTGCCAGCCGATCGAGGATCGGGTCGAGTGCGCCGACGACGTTCGTCAGCCGAACCGTCGCGTCGACGTCGGCCTCCTCCGTGCTGATGTGCACGACGGGGATACCGCGCGCCCACTCCTCATAGTTGATCTCGATCGGGTCGTATCCAACGGCGATGATCAGGTCCGCTCGATCGATAAAGGCTTGCACGGTCGATCGCCGTGCGCGCCCCAGCACTCCGGCCCAGTATGGACTGCTCTCGGGCAGGAACCCCTTCGCATGCATCGTCGAGATGAAGGGAATACCTTGGCGCTCGATGAACTCGAGAAGGCGGTCTCGGGCGCGACTCCGTGTGAAGGTCAGGCCCGTCATGATCAGCGGTCGGCGGCTGCCCGCCAGAGCTTTGGAGAGGACCGCGGCGGCCTCGTCCGACACGTCGGGAAACCCCGGTGAGAGGTCGACACTCGGGCTCGATGCCTCGGTCGCTAGCGCCAGTGCAACGTCTTCGGGCAGGTCGAGGTGCACGGGACCCGGGGGCTCATCGCACGCGATTGCGAGGGCTTTGCCCAGTTGTTGGGCCACGTTGTCCGCGCGGAGCGGCAGGGTTGCTTTGGTGATGGGCCGAAAGAGCTGGTGGTGATCGATCCGCATCTGGATACGTCGGTCGAGCCACGGCGTTGGAACGTTGCACGTGAGCGCGATGACAGGCGCGCGGTCCAGCCATGCAGCGCCGACGCCGGTCGCGAGATTTGTGGCCCCCGGGCCGAGCGTCGCCACGCATACGCCGGGGATGCCCGTCATGGCGCCAATAGTCGTAGCCATGAAACCCGCGGACGTTTCGCTGGCGGTGAGGACGTACTGCACGTCGCTGTGGCCGAGGGCTTCGATGAGGGGGAGGACCGGGCCGCTGGGGACGCCGAACACCCAACGGACCCCCGCTTGTTCGAGGGTCCGCGCGATCAGCTCAGCGTTCTTCATGCGGAATCACCCAGGCATCATAACTGATGCCTGGGTGATTCCGCCGCGCCTTGATTGTTGCTCTATGCCTCTAGCGGGCCGTCACCACGACCGGCTGGGACGAGGGGCCCTGAGTGCCGGATCCGTCAATTGCCGCCACCTCGAAGGAGTAGCTCGCGCCGAACTGGAGGCCGGTAATCGTGGTGCTGGTGGCCGACGTGTTCGCTGCAATTGTCGCAGGGAATGCGCCGATCCGCTTCTGCGTGACGACGTAGCTCGTGGCTCCCGGCACTGTTCCCCAGCTCAGGTTCACGCTCGTAGCCGTGGCTCCTGAGGCAGAAAGGTACGGCGCCACGAGCGGAACCGTCGTCGCGGGCGGTGCGATCACGACGGGCGGCGGCGCCGGGTTGACGACCGGTGTCGGCGGCGGGGGCACGACGGGCGGGATTACCGCACTAGTCGCCGCGCTGGCCACGTTCGACGCGGCGCTGGCGTTGCCAAGCGAGTCCGTTGCGCTGACCTGGAAGTAGTAGGTGGCGCTCGGATTGAGCACGGTCACCATCATGCCTGTTCCCGTCAGGCCAGTGCCGACCGCGAAAAAGGGGCCAGCGCCGTTGGATGACTGGAGGACGTTATAGGAAGAAGCGCCCGCTGACGCGTTCCACGTGAGGCTAATGCTGGAAGACGAGACGGCCGTCGCAGACACGCCCGTCGGTGCGCTTGGAGCAACCACCGGCGGCGCCGGTGGTGGTACTGCCGCTGCCGTTATGCCCATCGCCGTGCCTGACGCGGGGCTCGCGTTGCCGAGACTATCCAGGGATGCTACTTGGAAGAAGTACGGTGTGCTAGGCGCAAGCCCATTGATCGTAAAGCTGTTCGTCGCAGAGCCAGCCGTGGCCGCAATCGCAAACGGTCCGCCTGCTCCCTGCGACTGGTAGACCTGATAGGAGGCAGCTCCGGGGACGATCGACCACATAAGGGTGGCGGAGCTCGGCGTAACCGCCGCCACGCTCACATTGGCTGGGGCGACAAGCGGGGAAGTGGTCGTCGCCGCCACCGTGCCCGACGGTGGGCTCTGATGGCCCGCGGTATCGACCGCGCTGACCTGGAAGTAGTACGTGACGTTCGGCGCCAGGCCGGTGATCGTCGCGTTGGTGCTATTTACGTTGCCAATAGCGGCAGCGCTAAAGGGACCGGTCGGACTGGACGCCTGCCAGATCCGATACGTTGGGACTCCGGGAATTGGCGCCCATGAGAGCGTTGCACTCGTGGTGGTGCTTCCGGTGACGGTCACGCCAGACGGTGGCAGCAAGGCAATCGGGCCTATGGTCTGCGGCGCCGTGGCGAGCGCGGGTGTGAGCATCTCGCCGCCCGAGAGATCGACGGCTCGCACTTCGAAGAGGTACACAACGCCGGGGGTCAACCCATTCACGGTTGCATTCGACACGATGCTGCCGGGGCTCTGATTGATCGTCTGCTGGACGCTGAAGTTGAACGGCTGCGCAGAGGTGGTCTGATAGATGCGGTAGACCTGCGCCATCGGATTCGCGATCCAGGTCAGTGTGACGCTTCCGTTGGGAGGCGCGGGCAGGGAAACGATGGGGGAGTAGCCGCCACCAGCGTAACCAGGGATGTATCCACCCCCGCCGTATCCGTACGAGTTGGGTCCGTAGCCGCCGCTGAAGGGTGGGGGCGGAAATGGCTGCCCACCAAACTGCGGAAACGGCATGCCCAGCATGTTGCCCTCGGGGTTGAAGCCGTACTGCGGGGCCGGGCCGTAGCTCGGTGGCAAGCTCTGGACCGGGCCTCGACCCGCGGCGTTGTCGGGAATGGCACTGAGGCCGGATGGGATCTGTGGAGGGGCGGCCGCGGGCTGCTGGACGGGTGGCATCTGCGGCTGAGCCACAACCGGGGGCGGCGGGGGCGCTGGCCGCTGTGGCGCCGCTACCTCGGCTGGCGCGCCGTACGAATTGATGTACCAGCGTGCGCCGAATCCGGTCGAGCCCTCGCCATTGACGTCGCCGGGCTGAGCGTCGCCCGAAAAGTAGTACATCGGCCAGTTTTCGAAGGTCACCTGCCACGTGCCGTCGCCCCGGTCCATGAGACCGAGGGTTCCTGGAACGTCGCTACCAGCCGAAACCGAAGAATCGACGGTGTAGGGCGGCCAGACGATCGAGCAAGCGTCGTAGCAATTGCTGACGCCTTCTTGGTCGCCGTCCCACGTGTAAAGCGTCCAACCGCTCGGATCGGTCAAGACCGAGCCATAGGCGGCCGACGGAGTTAGTGCGACTGTCGGTTGTTCCTGCGCGCTCGCAACGCCGAGCGGGCTCACCAGCCCGAGCAGTGCGAACACCAAGCCGAGTCGCATGAGCAACGAGGTGGTGGTCTGTTGTTTCCCTGACGTCACGGTTATCTCCTCTTGGCTCGTGAGCATGAGCTATTCCAAACGCGCGACCCGTGCCAGCGGCCTAGCTCGACGGGGCTCCATGAATAAGACCTGTCGCGTCTATTAGAAGAATATCGCTAAGGTCTGTGCCGCAGTTTAACGCGGTGTTAGGAAACTGTTCGACACAAGTGATCGACATCACTCTGAATCATTGTATCGGCCATTTCTGAGCCGCACGTTCCGTAGGTTGTGCAGAAGTCGAGAACCTGTTCACAAATCGAGGCATTTCGTGCAGATGTACCAATGGCGGCTGTTCCAACCTTGGAGCCTCTGCCCCGACCGATTACCCGCGCGCCGGCGTTATGCTAGGGAAGGCAGATGCGGTGCTCGCGTATATGTGACCCGCGAAGGCTTGAGGACGGCGATCGCACGGTGTGGAGGTGCTCTGTTGGCCCCAGATGCTCGGTTCGAGGCTCTCACGACACAGTGGACGGAAGCATTTCAGCAGGCGCAAGCCCTTTGCGCTTACCTCACCGGTTCCACCCACGCGGGCCACGATCGCGAGCTCCTCGAGTTGGCGCACAGGGCGATCGTGGACGAAGAAGATCCGCGCGAGTACCTCTCGATGCTTTCCGCCAGCGTTCAGCGCGAGCCAGCACTTGCGGTGGGCGCTCGAACTGAGTGAGCCTCATCAGCGCGTCACGATCATGACGCAAGTCGACGCGGAGCTCTCCGAGAGCGACACTTACCTGCCCACCTACGACCCTGGGGACTTCTGGGATGAGATGTTCCAAGGGGCCGGCCTGCCGCGCTCGTACTACCTGCCGCTCGTCCGCCGGCTCGCCACGTTGAGCTCGGCAGAGGTCGCTCGGCGACAGACCGCGGCCGACAGGTCGTTTCGTGGTCAGGGAATCACCTTCGCGGTGAACCAGGATCCTAGCGGCATCGAGAAGATCCTGCCGTTCGATCTGGTCCCACGGCTCATTCCGTCGGAGGAATGGCGACGCATCGAGCGCGGACTCGAGCAGCGGGTTCGCGCACTCAATCTCTTCCTAGCGGACCTCTACCACGACCAGCGGATTCTCGGTGATGGCGTCATCGATTCCGAGATCGTGCTCGGCTCACGAGGGTACCGGCGGGAGTTCCACGGACTTGACGTGCCGCTTGGCGTCTACACGCACATCATGGGCAGCGACCTCGTACGGGATGCCACGGGCGAGCTGTTCGTCCTGGAGGACAATCTCCGCACTCCGTCAGGCGTGTCATACGTCATCGAGAATCGCCGCGTGCTCAAATGGACGTGGCCGCAGCTCTTCGAGGACTACGACGTCCGCCCGGTCGAGGGCTACCCGCAGAGCCTGCTTGAAGTGCTCCGCGCCATCGCGCCCGAGTCGGAGGATCCGACGGTCGTTCTGCTCACCCCCGGTATCTACAACTCGGCCTACTTCGAGCACGCGTTCCTCGCGAAGGCGATGGGCATCGAGATGGTCCAGGGGGCGGACCTGTTCGTCGACGACGGCGCGGTTTTCATGCACACAACGCGCGGTCGCAAGCGGGTCGACGTCATCTACCGGCGTGTAGATGACGACTTCTTGGACCCACTTGCGTTTCGCGACGATTCAGTGCTAGGCGTCCCTGGCTTGATGGCCGCGTATCGCCTCGGCCGGGTCAGCCTCGCAAACTCTGTGGGGACGGGCGTGGCGGATGACAAGGCCATCTATGCGTATGTACCCCGCATCATTCACTACTATCTCGACGAAGAACCCATCATTCCGAACGTTCCGACCTACCTTCCCGTCGAGTCCGAAGACCTCAAGTACGTGCTCGAGCATCTTTCCGAGCTGGTCGTGAAGTCCGTCAACGAGAGCGGCGGCTACGGGATGCTGATCGGCCCTCATTCCACCGCGAATGAGCGCGAGGAGTTTGCGACGCTGATCCGGGCCAACCCCCGCGGCTTTATCGCGCAGCCGACGCTGGGACTATCTCGGCACCCGTGTTGGGTCGAGGACCATTTCGAAGGGCGACACGTCGATCTGCGCCCGTTCGTGTTGTTCGGATCTGAGGTGGTCGTCACGCCGGGCGGCCTGACCCGCGTTGCCATTCGCAAGGGGTCTTTGGTCGTCAACTCTTCCCAGGGAGGCGGCAGCAAGGATACGTGGGTGTTGGCCGCCGAAGGCCCATCACGCCGCGTGGGAGCGCTCTGATGCTCTGCCGTGTCGCAGACGACGTCTTCTGGATGAGCCGGTACGTCGAGCGCGCCATCTCCGTCGGTCGCCTGATCGATGTCACCTGGCACCTTGAGCTCGACGCTGGCGATTTCGGCGTCGACAACGCCGATTTTTGGGAGCCGCTCGTTGGTCCAGCTCGGCACGGCGAAGGGCCCACTCAGGACTCGCACGTCCTGCCCAGCGATGTTCGCCACTACCTTTCGCTCGACCTCGGCCACCCAGGCTCCCTCGTCTCGTGCGTCCGATCCGCGCGAGCAGCCGCGCAACGCGTGCGGGAGAGCATATCGAGCGAGATGTGGGAGCAGGTGAACTCGATGTACCTCTGGCTGGTGACGCCGCAGCTCGCGCGGGAGGTCGAGGAAGATCCTCACGCCTTCTACCGCCAGGTGCGGGAGGGGGCTCAGTTCTTTCAGGGGCTCGCGGATAGCACGCTTGCCCACGACGAGCCCTGGAACTTCGTGTGTCTTGGCACGTACCTCGAGCGGGCATCCAACGTTGTGCGCTTTCTGGACTTGCAGGCCCACCTCCTCAGCGTCGAGAGCACGCCGTCTGCCGAGGGCGTCGTGCGCTGGCTCACGGTCCTCCGATCCTGCGGCGCTGCCGAGGCCTACGCTCGGTACTACTCCCTCCGAGTAGAGCCAGCCCGCGTGCTCGAGTTCTTGCTCTTGAACCCGGTCTTCCCCCAGTCCGTTCGGTTCAGCCTCGACGCCGCGCGGCGCTCGCTCGTCGAGATCGCAGACGCGGCAGGCCTGGCGCCGTCGAGCCTGTCGCTTCGTACGATGGGTCGTCTCTGCTCGCGACTGGAGACAACCGCTATCGATGAAGTCCTCGAAGAAGGCCTCGAGAACTTTCTCCACGACGTGCTCAAACGCATTGCCGACGTGGCGGATCAGGTGACGCGCACCTACCTGCGCGACGAAGCGCCGCCCAGTCGGGTCGGCGGCGCGGCGCGGGCGGCGCTCATCATGGCTGCGCAACAGCAGCAACAGCAACAGTGAGCGAACCATGCGCCTGTCGGTGACCCACACGACGCGACTGACCTACTCAAATCCTGTAGTCCAGGAAGTGATGGAGTGCCGCCTAGGTCCGCTGTCGGACGAGGACCAGCGATGGGACCGGTTCGAGCTCCGGGTGAAGCCTGGTGGTCCGATTCGGTCGTACGTCGACGGATTTGGCAACCCCGGCCATCTGGTGACCATCGCCTCGTCTCATGAGACAATCGAGCTTATTGGTGAGAGCCAGGTCACGACGCTGCTGAAAGATCCGTTCGTCCCTCCCTCGGCGTCCCCGCGGCCTCTTACGCCGCAGGAGCGCTACGACTATCTCGCCCCGTCTCAGCTCATTTCTCGGGAGGAGCGCCTTCAAGAGTTGGCAGCGGGTGTTCAACCGTCCCCGACGGACGAGCCCTTCGAGACCGCGGTTGCGCTCAACGAGCTCGTCTACAACCAGCTCGCCTACATGCCGGATGTGACGACCATTACCACCACTGTCAGCGAGGTTCTCGACGGTCAGGCCGGCGTCTGCCAGGACTTCACACATCTGCTGATCGGTCTCTGCCGTTCGGTGGGGATACCGGCGCGCTACGTCAGCGGCTATCTCCTCGCCAATCGCGACAATCGCGGACCGGCGGCGGGCGCATCCCACGCCTGGGCTGAGATCTACTCGCCGACTCACGGATGGCGGGGCTTCGATCCCACCAACAATCTGTTGGCGGCGGAACACCACATCAAGATCGCCATCGGGCGAGACTACGGCGACGTGCCGCCGACGCGCGGCACTTATCGTGGTGAGGCTGACAGTGATCTCGCTGTCGAGGTCGCCGTCCGCGCAATCCCGTGAGTAATCTCTTCACCACCACTGCATCGAACACGAAGCGAAAGATGCGCTGCGCATCGTGGATCAGGTCTGCCGGGGCCTCGAGTACGCGCACAGCCACAGCATCGTCCATCGGGATCTAGAGCCCGGTAACATCTGGCTGACCGCCGATGGGCGAGCGAAAATCGGCGATTTCTCGATTGGGTCTGGCATAGGAAGCAATGCGGGCTGATCTACCATCGTGGCCTCCACCATCCGAACGAGTTAGCTCGTTCTACTCATCAAGTCTGGGTCCCGGTAGAGGAACGCATGTTCTTGTTACTAGCCGCGCCATTTGTTCACAAACTCTGAGTGGAGCGAAGCATCCGTAGACCCGTGCGCGGATTCTTCAGGCTGCGCCTTCAGAATTGTCCATGCCGCTTTCCGCAGCACCACGGACATTAGCCCGATGACATCAGCCCGCCTTCAGCAAGCCAATCGTTTCCTCCACCGTGCGGACGCGACCGAGGCGCGGGAAGACGTGGTTCATGAAGTAGTCGTCGACTTCCTGGCGGGCAGCTCGGCATGCATCCTGCAGGATCACGACGTTGAAGTCGCGGTCACGAGCCGCGTAGGCCGTCGCCGCGACGCCCACGTCGGTGGCGCCGCCCGCGATCAGCAGCGTGTCAACGCTGCCCGTTCTGAGGCTCAACTCGAAGTGCGTACCCTGGAACGTGCTCCATCGGTGCTTCTTGATGACGTAGTCGCCGGGCTGCGGTGCGAGCTCGTCGATAACCTCGGCCCCTTCTGATCCGCGCACGGTTGCGGGGCGAAGACGTTGCCTTCCGAAGACCTCGCTGAAGCGGTCGGCGTTGTTGTCGCTGATCATCGTGGCCCAGTCGGCGCCGTCTGCGCGATGGTCAGCCACGGCGTAGAACACGGGAATCTGCATGGCGCGCACTGCGTCCTGGATGCGTTGGCAGGCGGCGACCTGCGCCTTTGACTCGAGGCGTATGCCACCGCCGTCCTTGTCGTAGAGGTACACCTTCAACGTATCGAAGAACAGCATCGCGGTGCGACGTGGGTCGAGCGCGGGCTCGGCCATCTCACTTCACCTCTTTGGTTAGCTGGCTCCCCGCGCGGAGCATGACAATGGCTTGATCGATCGTCCTCACGCGGCCAACCTGTGGGAATACGTCGGTCGAGTAGTAGTCAGAGATCGTGTGGCCGCGGCCGGAATGAGTTGCGTCCCGCAGGACGACGACGTTGTAGTCCAGGTCTCGGGCCGCGTATGCGGTGCTGGCGACGCCCACTTCCGTCGAGCCGCCCGCGATGATGATCGTGTCGATGCCTCGCGTCTTGAGGGACAGGTCCAGCTCGGTCTGATGGAAGGCGCTCCACCGATGCTTGCGGATCTCATAGTCCTCGGGCTGTGGCTTGATCTCGTCGATCACCTCCGACGCGACCGAGCCGTGGACAACGCTCGGTCCGCCCGTCGGGCCAGATGCGTCGGGTGTCGGGTCCGGGCGCCTCAGCTCGAGGTCCGTGATCACCGGCGATGCGTCCTTCCGGTCCGGTCGGTGGTCCGCGGCGGCGTAGCAGACGGGTACGCCGAGCTCGCGCGCGACGTTCATGATCTTTACACAGGCATCGGCGAGAGGCTTGTCCTCCGGGACGAGGGCTTTCCCGTCCTTGTCGTAGTGGTAGCCCTTGAGCATGTCGAAGAAGACGAGCGCCGTTCGGCGCGGATCCAGGATGTCGGCCATTCTTTCTTCCTCCGAACAGGAAACCGGGTAATCATAGCCGGGCATATACTGGGTTGGCCCCCCAACCCGACCACGTCGATGGAGCAGAACGATGGCGGATCACATCAACGGCCCCCTGCACTGGGAGCAGCTCGGTAAAACCGGCCAACCCATCGCGTTCGTGCACCCCAATCCGATGGATCACACCTGCTGGCTCTACCAGATGGATCACTTCTCGACCTGGTATCGGTGCATCGGGATTGATCTGCCGGGCTACGGCAAGTCGCCGACGGCTCGGCCGGGGCTCACGATGGATAACATTGCAGAGGCGTGCTGGGACGCGGTTGCCGAGGTGACGCACGATCCTGCGATCATCGTTGGGGAATCGGTCGGCTCCAACGTCGTCCTCCACATGGCGAACATCCGACCGGAGCTGACGCGCGCCGTCATCGTCTCCGGCGCAGGATATCGGAAGGAGAAGACCGCCCCAAAGAAGCGCATTCCCCAGTACCAGGAGCACGGGGTCGCCTTCCGATACGAGCACACCTTCGAAGACTTCAGCCCCTCTTTCCGTCAGACCGAGCTGGCGCGCTACTTCGCCACGGTCTACACGGAGCGCAACCCCTGGGCGGACGCGGACACGATCGTCGAGATGTTTCGCGCGCTCGACGCGCCGGATACGGATGAGCTCTTCGCGGGCGTCAAGGCGCCGATGCTCATCATCACGGGCAGCGAGGATGCTGCCCACGCGGGCGCCTTCGAGCTCCAGAACCGCGTCGCCGGCTGCGAGCTCGTCACGATGGAAGGCGCGGGCCACTCCTGCAACATGGAGCGCCCGTGGGAGTGGGACTCCCGCGCGATCGAGTTCCTCACGAGACACGGCTTGTTTGACGGCAAGGTCGGGGCCGCGAGCGCGGCGCGATAGGCGCGAGACGCGAAAAGCGCCCTCGCCCGCTGCTTTGGGACGGGCGAGGGCGTTTCGGTTGCTCGACGTTTAGTGCGTGACGAGGATGCTGCGGACGGGCGGCAGGCCCGAGATGACCTGGCGGAACGACTCGCCGCTGTCCTCGCTCATCCAGACGGTGCCATCGATAAACCCGACGTAGACGGCGTCTGCGTCCTCAGGGTCACCAGCAACGACGCGCGGGGCGGCATTGATTTGCTCCGGTAGCCCGACGGTCAGCCGCTGCCAGCTTCGTCCCTGGTTCTCGCTCCTGAAGACGCCGGCGTTCGCGCTCTCGCCTCGGCGCCACGCGGGCGGCGGAACCGCTGCCGCTGCCGTAAGCAGGACGTTCGGCCGACTGGGATGGACGACCACGTTCGCCATGTACTTGCACGTCAGGCCATCCATCGACGGCTCGAAGGACGCACCGCCGTCGGCGCTCCGGTAAAAGCCGCGGCCCGAGGTCGCAACGACCGCGTTCGCATCGTTCGGCATCGTCGTCACGGTGTGGCAGTCGAAGTCGACCTCGTCCTTCACGTTCTGCCACGTCTCGCCGCCATCCACGCTGCGCACGACCCAGCCCTCTTCCACTGCGCCCAGGATTCGGTCGGGGGCAGCGCCCGTCACGTCGATGTGCTTCACGTGCGCGACGTGCGGTGGGTTCGGGAAGGTCCAGTCGATCGTTTCCTTGAGCCGTCGCACGCCAGGCAGGTCCGTCCAACTCTCGCCGCCGTTGGTGCTCTTGAAGATCGAAGCAGGCTCGGTCCCGACAAAGAGGTCGCCGTTCACAGGGTTCTGGGCAAGGCTGAAGATCATTTTGAAGAGGATGCCCTTGTTCGCATCCAGCCAGGTTTCCCCGCCGTCCTCGCTGCGGAACACGCCATTCATGCCGGTTCCGGCGTAGATGCGGCGTGGATCCTCGACGTCGATTGTCGGATACATGACCGCACCGAGTCCGTTGAGGCCCAGTAGCTTCGGCTCCTGGGTGTTGCCGTTCGACGCGGCCCGATACAGTCCGTCGTGTGTGCCGATGTACAACAGTCGATCGGATGCCATAGCTCAGACTCTCCAGCGTCGTATTTCCCGGCTATAGTAGCACCGGAACTGTCGTCTGACGCATTCGCGGGAGGGGCAAATGTTCAAACTGACGGAGCTTCGATCCTGGAACTTCCACGCCGACAACCTGGACGAGATGGTCCGCTTCTACCGCGATGGTCTCGGCGCGGATGAGTCCGTGAGGCACACGGTGGCTGGCGTGCCCGTCGCCCGGCTCAAGGCGGGGAGCTCAGGCCTGGGGCTGTTCGACGCCTCGGAGTCCAAGGCGCCTGGCGTGCCGCACCACACCTTCAACTTCGAAGGTCCCACAGATCCGCAAGAGATGGTGAAGGATCTCGCCGATCGTGGGATCAAGGTCGAGGACATCCGGGTTCATGGTCAGGGGCCCGGGTACTCGGTCTACGTGACCGACCCGAGCGGCAACCGGCTGGAGCTCTCGACAGACCCCCCGAAGGCTTAGCCCGCGGAGACGAGCTGCACGTCGAAGATGATCGTGGCGTTCGGCGGAATGGGCCCGTTGCCAATGGCGCCATAACCGAGCTCGGGCGGAATGATGAGACGCCGTTTGCCGCCGACCCTCATCGAGCCAACGCCTTCGTCCCAGCCCTTGATCACCCGACCGGCCCCGAGCTCGAAGCGAAGCGGCTGATTGCGCTCGTACGAGCTATCGAATCGAAGTCCGTTAGTGAGCCACCCCGAGTAGTGGACTGCAACGGTCTGTCCACTTCGGGGGATCGCCCCCGTTCCGGGCTCGACGTCGACGTACTTGAGCCCCGAGGTGGTCTCTTGGACCGCGCCCTCCACCTCTTGTAGGGTCAGCGCTGCCTCGTCGGCAGCGGGCGGTGGTGGCTCCGGCGGCGCTACGACTTCGCCCGGCGTCAGCGCCAAAGCAGCAGCAGCCGCGTTCTGCGCCGTGATCGCCGTGGCGTTTTGCCGGGCTTTGGCAAAGGCGTCGGCCTCAGCATTCGGCCCGCAGGCGGATGCGCCTGCGATGAGCGTCACTGCTATCAGAGCAAGCGCTGCTTTGTGTCCAGAGGTACGCATGCTGTCGTCGGTCGCGATTGCGATGATCCGGGCCCTACCGAACGACAGGCGCATTCGGCTCGCGTGACGGCAGTGAATTTGGCACGTTCGCGCCTCGCGGGCCCGCCGTGTCTCCGAGCTGGGCACGCAGGTGGGTCAGGGCCCCCTCGAGCTGGTCGTCGACTCCCGACCTGACGTCGTCGATGGTCCTCACTAGCTCGATGTCTGGCTGGACGCCGATGTTGTTGAGCACCACGCCCTTACCGGAGTCGATACGCAGCGTGGTGACCTGGACCGCGGAGCCATCACTCAGTGGCACGACGAGGCTTCCAGCAACCTCACCGGCGGTCGTCGTGCCAACGAGGGTCGCGACACTGCCTTCCTGCATCGCTGAGGCGAGGATCTCGCCCATCGATGCTGTTCCGTCGTTGATGAGGACAACTGTCGGTAGGTTCCAGATTTGCCCCGCCGAGGAGGTCGGCGTCGTGGTCTGCCCGCGGCGCGTTGTCTGTTGGTAGACCGGAGTGTTCTCGGGAAGGAAATAGCCGGCGATGATCGTGCCAACGTCGAGTCGGCCGCCAGAGTTGTCGCGGAGGTCGAGGATCAATGCCTTTGCATTGTCCTGACGAAACTTCTGCAACTCCCGGAGTACGTCGCTAGAAAGCTCTGCCGTGGGGAAGCTGTCGATGTGGAGGTAGGCGATATCGCCGATCATCCTCGACTCAATGGTGGGAATGAAGATTGTTCCTCGCGCAATCTCGACGGCCCAGGTGCCCGGCACACCCTGTCGCTCGATGGTCAACTCGACGGTCGTGCCGCCTTCCCCGCGAATCAACATGACCGCTTCATCGACCCGCATATCAGCCGCGGCCTCGCCGTCGATCGCGACGATCCGGTCGCCAAATTGAACGCCGGCGCCTTCTGCGGGACTGCCCGGGAAGACGTGTTGAATCGTGAGCGGATCACCTGCGAGCCGTGCCCCGATTCCTTCGTACTTCACGTCGCCGGACTGCCACGCTTTGTGGTCGTCGTACATCTTCGGCGTCATGAAGTGCGTATGGCCCTCGTTGAGCGCCTGCGTCATAGCGCCGATCGCTGCATACGAAACGGTAGTGGGCTCCAGCTCCTCCGGTGTCGACCACAGGCCGCAAAAGATGGTCGAGAAGCTGGACCAGTCACCAATTGCTTGGTCGTCGTCCGCCGGCACCGTGGCCTCCTCGCTGGCTGCGAGCTGCGCTCGCGCGGCGCCGCTCGCCGGGACGAGGATGTCTGTTGCCGCGGGGCGTTCGACGAACATCAGCGTGAGGACGTCGAAAGCTTCCTCGATGAGCTCCAGACTTTGCCCGGATGCAGTGCCGGGCTGGCAGTCGGCCGCCTGAGCTACGATGGGCGCGGGCAGCACAATGGCTAGGAGCAGCAAGAGCGAAATCAGTACGCGCACGCTTCTCACCTCTAGGGGTCATGTTTTGTCAACGTATGATAGAGCATCGATTGGGTTAAACGGAGTGTGAGTCGTGAGAATCGTCATCTTTGGTCCGCGGCAGCGCATTGGGGCATTGCTCGACGATCGGGTCGTCGATCTCAACCGAGCATTCGCGAGGGCTCACGATCAAGCGACGGCTGATACACGCCTTCCCACTCGACTGGAGGAATTCATCGCCCAAGGAACGGCGGCCCTCGACGACGCCCGCTCCGCCATTGAATACGCCTCCAATCTCGAGACGGATGGCATCGCGGTCCACGCGGTGGGCGACGTCAAGCTGCACGCGCCGTGGCCCGGGCGCAGGATCGCCTGCGCGGGTGGAAATTTCGCGCAACACCTTGCTGGAATGGAAGGCGGCGGGAACGTCACCCTCGAGGACGTGACGCGCCGTGCTCGCGAGCGAGGGCAGTGGGGCTTCTGGAAGGTGCCGGACGTCGTAGCCGGGCCGGACGACGTCGTACCAGCGCCACGGCGAACCAAGTACCTCGACTACGAAGGCGAGGCCGCCATCATCCTGGGAAAGCGCGGCAAGAACATCCCAGGAGAGCGCATCGACGACTACGTCTGGGGCGTTACGCTCCTCAACGACTGGAGTATCCGCGATGGGACCGGACCCGTGCGGCCCATGAGCTACAACATGCCGAAGAACTTCGACATGTCCACGTCGATGGGTCCCTGCATCGTCGTCGGCGAGCTATCCCATCGAGACCTGAGCGTCGAGACGCGCGTCAACGGGGTCCTTCGGCAGTCGTTCAACACCGAGGAGATGATCTGGCCCTTCGGGGAGATCCTGGAGTTCCTCTCCGAGGATTTCACCTTCATCCCCGGGGACGTGATCTCCGGCGGGACGAACGCGGGGACGGCGCAGGACAAGAGCGAGCGGCTTCCCGATGGCACGCGATCGAGGGACCTGTTCCTCAAGGTTGGCGACGTGGTCGAAGTGTCGTCGCCACAGATCGGATTGCTGCGGAACCGCATCGTCGAGTCTTGAACGCGGCTAGCCGACTACGGTGGACGAGTAACATCTATTCGAATCACTCTTCAAGGCAGGACCATGGAAAAGATTGTGAAATCAGATGCCGAGTGGCAGGAACAGCTCAGTCCTGAGCAATACCAGATCGCCCGGGGGAAAGGTACCGAGCCGGCGTTCTGCGGCCTCTACTTCGACAATCACGAGCCCGGGACCTACACGTGCGTTTGCTGCGACCTTCCGCTGTTTAGCTCAGACACGAAGTTCGAGTCGGGGACAGGCTGGCCCAGCTTCTACGCGCCTGTTGCCGCAGAGAACGTAGAGACGCACACCGATATGAGCTACGGCATGCGGCGCACGGAAATTCTGTGCGCTCGCTGCGATGCTCACCTCGGCCACGTGTTCAACGACGGCCCGCGGCCAACCGGACTGCGCTATTGCCTCAATTCGGCCTCGCTCGTCTTCAAGCCCTCCAAATCGTAGCGGGCCGTCGCTATAGGGGCTTCCGCGTGGCGAGCCGAGTGGAAGAAGGACGCTACGGGCCCATCCAGTCGTCGTTGTTCGGGCGTTCTACCCAGAGGCCGGGGCCGCCGTAGTCGACCTCGAAGCCCATAGGACCGAGCCCCCTGACTCCCGGACTCGTGAGTGTCGGAACGAATCCGCAGCCGCAGCTCGTGATCGGTACCGTCTGCGTGATGGACTGACCGCTCCTCGAATGGGCGACGATGTAGAGAGTATGTGGGCCCTGAGGCACACTACGAGGGGTCCAGTCGAAGTTGTAGCCACTGTTGACCCACTGCGGATTCCCTAGGACCGAGGCGACATCCTGCCGCACAATTCCGAGCCTAGCGGATCCGAGATACGCCGTGGCGCCTTGGGGAGTGTCGAGGAAGACGTCGACGCTTCGGATCCCGACGCCCGGTCCGTCCGGCGCCACTGCCCACCCGCCGACGAACACGCGTTGTCCGTTCGTGATGCTGACGCCCGTCTCGGGTGAGTCGACGTCCAGGCGGATCGGCGAGGTGCTCTGGGCGAGCGCCTCCGCAGCCGTGAGGAGCGATGGCCCTAGCATCATTGACACGACGGCCGAGGCACAGAGCGCCAGTCGGACAAGCCCGCGCGAAATGAACGATCTCACGCCATCCCTCCCAATGCGGCGCAGGGGCGCCGGGATTGATTCGCTCCACAAGGAGCCTTGCGACTGGTTATACGCGCCCTGTGTCAGAATGGATGCGACGTGCGGATAGAATCCGACGGGGCACGAATGCGAACGAGCGAGAATGCCCTCCATCCACTCTGGCTGCCCTTTACGGCTAACGACGCCTTCAAGCAACACCGCGTCTGGTGACCGGCGCGAAGCGTATGTACGTCCGCAAAGACTGCGGCGAGGGAGACGAATGACTGATACGTGGACGTCGCTCAGGACGTGGCGACCAACGGCGATGGGTAAACGTGGGGCGGTGGCGACCAATCACCCTCTAGCGACCCAGGCGGGGCTCGCGATGCTCCAGCGCGGCGGCAACGCGATCGACGCCTACTTGGCCTCGGCGAGCACGATCGGAGTCGTCGAGCCGCACATGTCCGGTATTGGCGGAGAGGGTTTCGCGCTCGTCTACTCGGCCGCAGAAGGGAAAGCCACGGTCGTCAACGCATCGGGCCGGGCGCCGCGATCGGCGACGAGCGCTCATTTTCGCGACGGCATCCCGGCGCAGGGAGCGATCACGGCGATAACCCCGTCCCTCGTGGCCGGTTGGTGTGCGATCCACGCTCGGTGGGGCTCTCTTCCGTTCACGACCGTCCTGGAATCGGCGATCTATTACGCCCGCGAGGGGTTCGGCGCAACCTGGTATTTGGCGGGCTGGGCAGCCAACCAAGCGAAGGCGCTGGCGGCTGATCCGTCGACGGCAGCCGCATTCCTTCCAGGGGGCAAGCTGCCGACGCTGGGAACGACCATTCGCCAGCCGGCGTTGGCGCGCACACTGGAGGCGATCGTGGCAGGAGGCCGCGATGCCTTCTATGAGGGCGACATCGCCGCGGAGGTCGCGCGCTGGATGCGCGCCAACGGCGGGCTCGTTGATCTCCAGGACCTGCGGGAATGCCGCGCCGAGTTTCAGGAGCCCATCAGCACAACCTATCGCGGGATCGAGGTGCTCGAGTCGCCGCCCAACTCTACCGGCGCGACGTTCCTCCAGGAGCTGAACGTCGTCGAGCAATTCGATCTCGACTCGCTTGCCGGCGGGGGTCGCCTCCCGTGCGATTCGCCCGATCTCGTGCACACGTTTGTCGAGATCAAGAAGCTGTGCTTCCGCGACCGCGAGCGGATCGCGGAGCTCGGGGACTACACGCAGCTCATGGAGGAGCTGCTCTCCAAGAAGTACGCGGCCGGGCTGGCGGCGCAGGTCGATCCCAAGCGAGCCGTGCCCCGCCCAATCGGACCCGCTCCGGTGGCATCCGATACCACGTACTTGGCCACCGCGGATGGGCAAGGAAACGCCGTCTCAGGCATCCAGAGCCTCAGCGATGGATTCGGGGCAGCGGTCGTCGCGGGCAACACCGGGATCCTCTTGAACAACCGGATGCGTCTCTTCCACACGATCCCGGGTCACGCCAACGAGCTTCGTGCAGGCCGACGCGTGCGCCACACGCTAAACCCGCCGATGGCGCTGCGCGACGGCCGACCATTCATGGTCTTCGGGACTCCGGGCTTCGACGCCCAGCTCCAGGTGAACCTGCAGGTCTTCAGCGCTATGGTGGACTTCGGCCTCGACCCACAGCAGGCCGTCGAGATGCCCCGCTGGCAGAGCATGCAGCCCGGCACATTCGCGACATGGCCCCACGACGCACCCGATCGACTCGACGTGGAAGACCGCGTTCCCGATGCGACGCGCGCCGAGCTCGCACGCCGAGGTCATGTCGTGGAAACGGTCGGCTCACTCGAGGGGCCCGGCAGCGTCAACGTGCTCCGCTACGATACGGAGACCGGCTTCTGGCACGCAGGCGCGGACCCGCGCCGCGATAACACGGCACTAGCCTGGTAGGTTTGGAGGAGAGATGAACGCGGACGATACGCTACGGCAACACGTCTTGGAGCTACTTCGACGCACGACCGAGCGCGGGTTCGACGAGGCGGTCAAGGATTTTCCGCCTGAGTTCATGAACACGCGGCCCCCGAACGTGGACTACACTCCTTGGCACCTGCTTGAGCACCTCCGCATCGGCCAGTCGGACATCCTCCAATACATCCGCGACCCGCAATACAAGTCGCCGCATTGGCCGAATGAATACTGGCCGCCGAAAGAGTACGAAGCGGATGCGGCCCGATGGAACAGGAGCATTGAGGCCTTCCGTGCCGACCGGGCAGCCCTTATCGACCTCGTTGCGGACTCCAAGACCGATCTCCTTGTGCCCATTCCCCACACGCCCGGTCACACGGTCCTACGCGAGGCGTTCTTGAACGCTGGCCACACCGCCGGCCACCTCGGTGAGTTCTCGATCCTCCGCGAGGTCATGAAGACGTGGCGGAGTACCTAGCAACGACTCGCGTTAGTTCCGCGGGAGCGGCCGGCTACCAGAGTTTCTCTGCAATCTATTTACAACTCTGCAACAACGCGCCACTTGTAGGGCAACGTCCGAGTGGCATGGTGTCAACGACGTTACGAATCGGGGTAATGCTTGTGGAACCCACTATCCAAGGGGGGATTGCGCGGAGGAAGGGACGGGTTCTCATCGTCGACGAGAGTCTCACCGCATATGAATCCGTCGCTACCGCCTTGACCTTGCAAGGCTACAGCGCGCAGGTTCTGTCTGACGGTCGGCAGGCCCTAGAGGCAATCCAACGTGAGCGCCCGTCGCTTGTCTTGCTGGATGTAGATGGGACAGTCTTGGACGGCGAGGACATTCTGGTGCAGCTATCCGCTCACGGGTTGAGGACTCCTGTGGTTCCGATGAGCAACAGCGACGAGCAGGGGAAAGCCGTCGCCCGTAGGTTTGGATTGGGAGTCTACGTGAGGAAGCCGATCACGCTGCCTCATATGCTTGCCGCAGTTGCGGCTTGTAGCGATCAGCCAGTTGACGACAGGCGACGCCGCATGATCCCTGGAATCAGTCGGCCGTACAGTCCGCGAAGCTCGCAATAACATCTAAAAGGTCCGGTATCGTGAACGGTTTGGCGAGAATGCCGGCCGCGCCCATTGCCGCCGCTTGGACCGAGCTGAGAGGTTTGCCGGTCAAGAGGATCACCGGAGCATGAGTCCCACTCCGCTGATGGTAGGCGGCGAGGAATTCCTCGCCGCTCATGCCTGGGAGACCGAAATCTAGCAGGATCAGATCTGGGGTCCATTCCTGCAGAAGGGCAAGCGCGCTCGCCGCGTCGGAGGCGGAACGGGTCTCGCATCCTTCCATGGTGATCAATACGCTGAGCGTATCCCGCAGAACCGGCTCGTCCTCTACCACCAGGACTCTGCCAGAGCCTGGCAATCGTCTTTGCCAACCGGCAATCTCGGCGGGGTTCGAGGCAGACGAACTGGCCATGCGCGTGTATCTCCAACCCACGAGGCTTGTCGCTCAGAAGCGGGACTAGAATTTAGCATAGCATTCACGCGGCCTTACCGATCTGCGCAGCGCAAGCCGTCCTGCCGGGACGGCGTAGGCAGGTAGCTTGCGTGATGCTATATTGGCTCCGACCGGGCGACGGAGGGACACGGTGGCGGCAAGCGGTGGCGGCGTTCGGGCGGAAAGCGGAGATGGTGCGCTCGATTTGCGCCGGTATCTCGACGTGCTCGAGGAGACGTCGCCAGCGGACGTCGTCCACGTGACCGAGGTCGTGAACCCGGGCAAGTTCGAGGTCACGGCGGTCCTGCAAAAGCTAGAGGAGCAGGGCAAGTACCCGCTTGTCGTGTTCGAGCGTGCGTTAGCCGTGAACGGGGACATTTCTGAGTTTCCCATCGTTACGAACGTCTACGCCAGCCGCGAGCGCTGTGCCCTCGCCATGGGCATGCGCTTAGACCAGTCCCGGCAGGAGTTGAGTCTGGAGTACGCCCGGCGCGAGGAGCGGCGCATCGCGCCTGTCGTCGTAGACCGATCCGACGCACCCGTCAAGCAAATCGTTGAGACCGGGGAGGCCGTTGACTTAAGCCGCTTCCCCATTATCCGTCACCACCGCATGGATGGCGGTCCGTACATCGACATGGCGTCGGTCATGCGGGACCCGGACAGTGGGTCCTATAACGCGGCGTTTCTCCGGAACCAGTACAAGGGTCCACGCAAGCTCGGCGTACACATGTCACCCCGACATAACTGGCAGATCGTGCGCAAAAATGAGGAGCGCGGGAAGCCAACGCCGGTCGCGATTGTTGTGAGCCATCACCCGTCCTTTTACATCGGAACACTCAACGTGTCCGCGTTTGGCGAGGACGACTATCACGTCATCGGCTCGATCGCAGACCAGCCCCTACGATTGGTCTCCAGCGAGACGTGGGGCGACGAGTTCATGGTGCCCGCGGATGCGGAGATCGTGATCGAGGGTGAGGTACCGCCTGGGGTCCGCGAGGTGGAGGGCCCGTTTGGCGAGTTTCCGGGCACCTACGGTCCCCAGCGGGTCCGCTGGGTCGTGGACGTAAAGGCGATCACCCGCCGGGCTCGGCCGATCTACCAGGACATCTTCGTGGGGCACCGCGACGTCTGGGTGCTCGGTTCCTTCCCGAAGGAGGGAAGCATCTTCAATCGCATCAAGGGAGTGGTTCCGACCGTGAAGGCCGTACACCTCCCCGCGAGCGGCGTCGGCCGGTTCCATTGCTACATCAGCATCGACAAGAAAGTCGATGGCGAATCCAAGCAAGCAGCGCTCATCGCGCTCGGGAGCGTGGATTTCGTGAAGCACGTGTTCGTCGTCGACGCGGACGTCGACGTCTACCGAGAGGAAGAGGTGCTCTGGGCGATAGCGACCCGCGTGCAAGCGGACCAAGACGTCGACATCATCAAGAACGTCAAGGGCAACGCCCTCGATCCCTCTCAGACCGACGACATCATGGGTGCAAAAATGATTGTCGATGCTACCAATCCTGTGCGGCGACCCGTCGAGGCCCGTATTCAGGTGCCACGTGAGGCTGTCGACGCGGTCGACTTCTCGCGACTCATACCGGCCGATCAGCGAGCGCGGCTGGGCATCTAAAGAGCTGGGCATGGCGCACATCTTCTGGGTCACCTGCCCGAAATGCCGCGACCGCTTCTACTGCCATTCTGGCGACCTGCGCAACACAGAGTGGAAGCTGCGCTGTCCCTACTGCGAACATGAGTTCCAGCAGGAAGAAAGCCCCCGCATCGACGAATAACGCCTAGCTCCGCAGATCCCACTGCTTCACCCTCTAGCGCTCGAAGGCTCGATCGCGCCTGCGCCGCTTTTGTCGCAGAACCGACACGCCAACTGCTCACAAAGACCGCAGCGAGAGAGTCAGGTAATTCGCTAGTGTGTAACTTGGGGTGCATTCGCGACCTGCGTGGCTCGAATCACCGTAGCAAACCAAATCCGCCCTGGCGCCGTATACAACCAGGCCAAATACGAGTAGTCGGAGGATCTCCTTTGCAGATGCCCAAAGGTATTCAGCAACTGGCTCGCGCCTACCGAAGCGATCTAACTGTCGCCGCGCGGTGGCTACGAAAGAGGAAGCCCAGCAGTGGATCGATTGGATCACTTGCCGCGGCGCTGACCATTTTGGGATCCAGCCTCGCCCCGGCTCCCGCATCCGCGGCCGTCGTCTGGCGCGGCAACGCCGGAGCCGAGACTCCCGAGGAGGCAGTCCAGGTCCACATCTTTTTCCCTTCGGACATCACCGTCAACGTGGGAGACTCCGTGTCTTGGACCTTTCCAGCCGCTGAGCCGCACACGTTCACCCTCGCTGCGCCCGCTACGACCCCCAACACCGAGCCAGAGCGGTGCAACGGAGCCACCGTCACGACCGGGCAGTGCGTCTGGGACGGGACGAATCTGGTGAACTCGGGCCGTCGCCAAGACGGGGCGACCTATTCCGTCACCTTCAATACGGTAGGAACATTTGCCTTCAGGTGCCTACTTCACTCGCCGATGATCGGAACGGTGCGGGTGCAGGCCGCCGGCGCTGCGTACCCACATGATCAGGCGTACTACAACTTCCTAACCACGCTCTACAGCCAGGACGCTCTTGGCCAAGGAACCAGCAGGGCTGGGCAACAGGCTGGCGAAGCGGCGGCAGGACCAGCCAATCGCTCGATCGTTGGGTCCGGCTCCGTGTCAACGGATCCTCCGGGCAACGTCCAGATTCCACGTTTCTTCGGACGTCAGTCACAGGTCGTCAGCCCGATTCGCGTGGGTGACACAGTTACGTGGACAGCCAACGATCCGAGCACGCCCCACACGGTGACGTTCGGGACACAGCCCGCCAACACGCGGAACCCCTCGGCCAATGTCACCGGTGGACAAGCGACCCTTTCCGCGCCGGGTAGTTCTGTGCACTCGGGTTTCTTGGGTGCAACGCAGCCATTTGGTACGCAGTTCAGCGTGACGTTCACGGGACAGGGGATCTACCAGTACTTCTGCGCGCTCCACGCAGGCCTGGAGATGGTCGGCACGGTGGTTGTCCTGCCCCCCGATGCAAGCACGTCGGCGGTGGGCGGCAAAGGCTTTGCCGTGACCAGCCTGGGCAATCGGCGGGCGGGGCTGGCGTGGACCGGTGGCACGGCGCAAGCCAGTTACACCGTGGACAAGCTGACCCCGCAGGGCGTTTCGAGCTTCACAGTGAACGGCAGCGCGACGAATGCCACGGACGTAGTTCCCACTGGCTCTTCGTTTGCCTGCTATCGACTCACGGCGCTGAGCGCTTCCGGCGCCAGCCTTGGAGTCTCCGATATCGGGTGTTTGCTCCCAGGGGTCGCCAGTCCTGGCGGGCCACCTCAGATCGCGATTCGGACGGACCAATCAAACACGGCCACCGTGAGCTGGGGGATCGTGGCTGATGTAAGCGGATACCAGCTCCTGGTACTGGGGCCGAGCCGATCGCAGAACACTACCGCGCACGCGGCCCGTGACGATACCGGCGGGGTACTGTCCTGCTACGGAACGTTTGCGAACCCAGTTTCCGGCCCACAGGTCAACAGCGATATCGTCTGTGCGATCCCGGGGGGCTCGAGCTTCAGCTCGAGCACCAGCGCCACGAATAACGGGACCAAGCCGAACACGCCCGGGCGCTAGAAGGGAGCCATAGTAGAAGGCCAAAGGATCGCTGTTGACCTTGGCGGTCGAACGGCATAAACTGCCTTTCAACGAACCACCGGTAGACGGTGGGCGGGACGGATACGGACGGAGGAGATGGCACGATGGCGAAAATCCGACACGTAGCGTTCATGATCAAAGACACCGAGAAGGCGCGAGACTTCTACCAGCAAGCGTTCGGCTTCGAGCAGTGTTACTCGTCGGCGAGCGGCGCGTTCATGGTCATGGACGGCACCTTCAACATCGCGCTGCTCCCGATCAAGGACTCGGAGTCTGAGGTCGTCGGCACGCACCGAGCCGACGGCGGCGAGGCCGACCAGCGCCCCGGCATCAACCACTACGGTTTCGTCATCGACAACGTGGAGGAGACGCTCGAGCGCATCGGCGGCGATCTGAAGCATGGAGAGAACCCACAGGACGGCCGTCCCGCCGAGATGCGCATCTACGACCCATGGGGTAACGCCTTCGACCTGTCCTCCCGCGGCTTCTTCGGCCGCGAAGAGGTGAAGCTTCCCGCGGTTCGACAGCTCGTCGTCCAGACCGACCACCCCACCGAAGTAGCCGAGTTCTACAAGTCCAAGCTGGATCTGAAAGAAGAGGGCCGGGCCGTGGACGGCTCCGTGGACCTGAGCGACGGCCTGATCCACATGGGCCTGGTGCAGGAAGGCCTGACCGACAAGTCGGGCGTCCAGTACATCGGCATCCAGGTGGACGATTGGAGCGCCACAGCCGAGCGTTTCAAGGCAATGGGACAGAACTTCTCTGCTCCCCAGAACCCCGATGGCGAGGTCGCGGTTCGTGATCCCGAAGGGAACATCCTCGTGCTGTCCCAGAAGGGTTGGGATTAGCGCCTCGCGCAACCACGAGACATCCGCAGGGAGGCCCGGCGGCACTCGCCGCCGGGCCTCCCTGCGTTGATGGGCCTCTTGTTCTCCCGGTCAATCGTGCATCGGAATTGACAGCGTGACCCGTGTCCCCCTGCCGGCTGCAGCTTCCGCGGTCAGTGTGCCGCCGATGACCGCCATCATCGTCGTGTGAAGAGCCAAACCCTGGCCGCCACTCACGAGCCGCCCCTCGGTCGTGTTTTGCTCCGCGCGCGGGTGACTCGCGTTCGCCGCGTTCGCGATACCGACGCCGTCGTCGGAGACCTGGATCTCGAAGACTCCATTACGGAGCTCGACGTCCACCACCAGGTTGAGGTCTCGCCCACTGTCTCCGTTGCGCCCGTGTCGCGCCGCGTTGCGGATCGCCTCGCGCGCTGCGCCGAACAGCACCTCCGCCGGAAGGACGTCCATCTCACGCGCCGCGCCGTCTCCTTGGGAACTCACGTTCCAGGTCACTGACTCGAACGCGCCCGACAGCTCGCCGTCCACCGCCTGCTTCAGCGCGCCGATCAGACCAACTTGCGCGATTCGCGGCGCGGTGGTCGATGGCATTGCCCGGAGGAGATTCGCTATCTCGCGATGGGCATCGGAGATCTGTTCGGCCGCGTCGGCGATCGGATCGCCGGGAGCCTCGGCGGTCACGGCGCGGCTACCGGCCCGGATGCGCGGTCGCGACGATGACGTTCCAAGAGTCAGGAGGGCGGCATGGAGACGGGGCAGTACATCGTCGTGGAGGGCGCGTCGCGCGCGTGCGTCCACGATCTGGCTTTCCGCGAGGCGCTGACGCTGCAACGCCACGAGGCGCCGCGCCATCTCGGAGCTCGCCTGGATGTCCACAAGCCTTTCGCCGGTCGCTCGAGCGATCTCGACCTCTTCCTGGGTGTAGAGCCCGCCATCTGCTTTCGGCCCCAGGAGCAGCGCGCCCACAAGCCCGCGCTCGCTCCAGAGGGGAATCGCCCAGATCGCGCCCGCGAAGAGCGTCGGGTCGACGGCGACGTACAAGGTTTGCGGCGAAGTGAAGCGCGTGACCAGCCCTCCCAGCAGAGCCGACAGCGGCGAGGGATCGGACGTCGCCGGGTATGCCAGCGGAGGCCCAGCCAATGGCGCGAGCGGTCCCAGTGCCGCGAGATACGCAAAACGGGCTCCAAGGACGTCCTGGCAGAGCGCACGGAAGGGCGCCGACGCATCAACTCCCGCCGGCTCGGCCAGCGCGCCCTCTCCGCCCGCGGTTAGCAGCCGGTCGTAGAGCCGCTCGCTCATCACGAAGGGGCGCAGGCGCTCCATGCTCGCCTCGCGGTCCGCGTATACCCGCCAGCTATGCAGCGCGTATAGCACGGTGATCAGGAGAGTCGCGAGCAGCAAGCGGTAGATGGGATCGATCCGCATGTCGAGCGTCGCACCCATGAGACCGCCGAAGCTGGCGGCCAGGATCAAGCTGTTCCGCCACTGGCGAAGCAGGCCACCTCGCGGCAGGGCCTTACCGGTGAACACTTCGTAGGAGACGATCGCGCGTCCGACGAGCACGATGGCCACTGCCAGCAAGCCGGAGATCGTGACGTCGAACAGCTTCAGGAGCGTGACCGTCGGTAGCGAGAACAACACGAGATTGCCCGATTGCACGGCCCGGACGATCCAGCCGGCCATCGTGCCGACGAGCAGACTCACCGCCAGGAGCACCGCGGAGGCGGCGACGAGCCATGGCCGCGCCCGAGCTCGTGCGAGGTCGCCCATGAATCGGCCGGAGGCTGAGGGGCGGCGTAGGGCCGCGAGCGAGAAGCCGATGCACAGCACGCTGTAGGCGGGGTACAGCAGCACGACGGTCGGTACGCCGCCGAAGTCGACCCCGCCGGTTGCGCGGTGGTTTGCGAGGTCTCCGTAGCTTGGCAGTGGACTCACGACGAAAATGAGACACAGCGCCAGGATCCCGAGAAGCCCGAGCACGACGATCGCCGCGCGGTGGAGCCGAACGTGAAGCACGTCCGCGTACCAGGCCATGATCACGTACCAGATGTAGGGCGGGCTCACGAACGGGATCCAGCCGAGCCGCCACCAGAACTCCATCTCGGTGTCAAAGGTGCCGAACTCGCGGCCCACCACCGTTGTGTGTCCGGCGAAGAAAAGCCCGCCAAGCACGAGCCCGCCGCCCGCCAGGAGTGTTCCCCAACGCCGTTGCTCCGCATTCAGCAGAACGGCCAGGCCAAGCCAGAGCAGGGCAATGGTGTTGAAGAAGGACAGGGACCGCGTGGCCCAGTCGAGAAGCGCAGGCGTTTCCATATGAACGGTTAGGCCATTTCGTGGGGAACGAGCTCACCGCGCGGGCCGATGGCAAATGCCTGACCGTTCTCATCCCAGGTCAGCAGGCGCCCTTCTCGCATGATGATCGCGACCCGCGTGCGAGCCACCTTCTCATCGGTCGTGCTATCGGCGAGGCCCCAGGCGGCGTAGATCTGGCCGTTCGTACGGCTGATCGTGCGCTTGTCGCGGAACCCCATCCGGGCGGCGATCTGCTCGTTGCTGAGTCCCTGGGCGAGCATGCGGGCCACCGCTTGCTCGTTCGGCTCGAGCAACGCCATGGGCGACTGCTCGTCTTTCTCCCGAACCTCCTGAACCCGCGACTCGATGTCAGGGTCGATGAAGCTCAGGCCGGCGACCGCGTCCTTCAACAGGGGAACGATCATCTCAGGGAGAAGGTAGTTCGACTTGCGCACGTACGCGTAGTGGCTGAGGATGCCCGACCGGCGAAAAGCTCGGTAGTAGGCATCGTCGTCCTGGATCGAATAGAAGACGACCGGAAGCCGCGGGATCTCGCGGCGCAGCGCGACCGCCGTAGCGATGCCGTCGATCTCGCCCGCGAGGTGGACGTCCATCAGTACCGCTTGCGGCGGCGACGCGAGGCAAACGGTGAGCGCATCCTCGCCGGTTCCGCACGCGTCCACTATGCGCACCTTGTCGGTGCCCTCGAGGCCGGCGCGCAGCGCCGGCCGCAGCCGCTCGTTGTCCTCGACCAGCAGTACCTTCAACATATTTGGTCTATCTCAACACTTCCGAGAAGGTGTTTGACGATATGGCGCCGGTGTCGCAGATGGCTCTTGACTCACGTCCTCGGCCACTGTGGCAAAAGGCTACTCAACGTGTGCGCGGCTGGGCAAGCACGCGCCGCTCGCGGTGCACGCACCCGAGTGCGTCAGATCGTGTGTTCAAACCGTCGCACCCGCCTCCGATGATGAACGATCCTGATCCGAGCATACGCAAGGAGCAATCAGGTGAGCGACTCGACGCGGCGAGGTCTCGGCCTTATCGCCGGCGCCATCGCACTGGGCATCGCAGGCGACGGGCTTCTGCGTGCATGGCCGTGGGGGCTGAACGTCCCCTTTTGGACGATCGCTCTGGGAATTGTCGTCGCCGCGATCACCCAGCTCGTGCGCCCTCGGGTCACGTTGCACCCGGCTGGGCTCCTGCTCGTCGTTCCCGCACTCATATTCGCCGCGTCCATCGCCTGGCGCGACTCTATGGCGCTGTTTACGCTGAACCTCCTCGGTCTCATCCTCTGTCTCGCGCTCGTCGCCGGGCTGCTTGCGATTACACTCCTTGACGCCGTCAATCCGGACGGCCTGATCGCGCAGAACAACCTCGCACGCACAGGGGCGCCGCAGCCCCTCGACAGTCGATACCTCGCCTCGCTTAGCGCAGACGCGGTTCCCGCGCTGATTGAAGGTCTATCAACGCTTCAACCGTCCGAGCAACAGCGGCTCGTCGCGGCCCTCGCCGCGCGGTGGCCATCGCGTACCAGAGATTGGCGCACCTGGAACTGGAGTCGCGACCAGGCCGCGCTCTTGCTCACCGACAGCGACACTATTGCGATCCGAATGAATCCCGCCGGAATGAATCCGGAGAGAACCGACGCTGACCGAACGTACCGAGAAGGAGAGATTCTTGATGCAAGTCGCGACGACGATGGTCGATAGTCCGCGCTGGGCCCGCGTTACGGACGCTATAGCCGAGATCTCGGCCGGCAGGCTGGTCCTCATCGTCGACGACGAGGACCGAGAGAACGAAGGCGACATCGTCATCGCGGCGGAGCATGCGTCGGCGGCCGACATCAACTTCATGGCGACGTATGGACGGGGTTTGATCTGCATGCCCATGATGGGAGAGCGGCTGGACGAGCTCGACATCCCGCTGATGGTGCAGGCTCAGAGCGGGATCGAGCACACGGCGTTCACGCTATCGGTCGACGCGCGCTCTTGCGGCACCGGTATCTCTGCACCGGATCGAGCGCGGACCGTCAAGGCGTTGATCGACCATCGGACGAAGCCACACGACCTGATCAAGCCAGGCCACCTGTTCCCGCTTCGCTACACGCCGGGGGGAGTGCTTAAGCGGGGCGGGCACACCGAGGCCTCGGTGGACCTGACACGGCTGGCCGGCTGCTACCCGGCGGCCGTGATCTGCGAGGTGATGAACGACGACGGGACGATGGCTCGGAGAGACGAGCTCCTCGCGTTTGCCCGCCGACACGGGATCCTCTCCGTCTCGGTAGCCCAGCTCGTCGAGCACCGATTGAAGCTACGCCGGTCAGCAGAAGTACCTGTCGCCTCGATCGCGCCGGAGATACACTGACCACAACGCTTGAATAGCCGAGCCTTGTGGAGGGAGTCATGGCTGAGGACCAGCGACCGGGCGCGCTTCATTGGATCGATCACTTCGCCGTGCCGACGAATGACTTGGACCGTTGGACGGATTGGGTCGCCAACACACTCGGCGCGGTCGAGCCGTGGGCCGACTCGGGCGAGATGGCAGGCCCTCGGTTCGCCGAATTCCGCAACCTGGGTGGCTCGCACATCATCGGGTTCGTCCAAAGCACGCCGATCCCCGCGAACGGCGGTATTGGCAAGGGCTACCCGCGATACGGTTTCTACATTCGGCAGGAAGATGTCGAGGACCATCTTCGACGCCTGGACGAGATGAAGGTGCCTCACACCGGTCCGGTGACCACGTCCGAGGGCGGTGAGAACGGCACGACGATCTACTTTGCGGATCCCGACGCCAACCAGTACGAGCTGTGGGCGCCCGACCGACTTCCCGAGGGTGCGATGGACAGGGCCAGCGCGCTCAACGTCGGCCGAATCAGCCACGGCGTCTACGAGTCGCGCGATCTCGACCGGACCGCCGCGTTTTACACGCGCTATTGCGGCATCGATCCGATGTCCAGCGACGACATTCCGGCCGACACGCTGGTGTTCCCACTCGTCGCCGGGGCCCGCATGATCTTCAAGAAGGTCGATAAGGTGGACGTCCGCACTGGCGGCTCGACGAAATGGCGCGGCGTCCACAATGCCTTCGCCATTCGGGCAGAAGACTTCATGTCAGCGTACCGGCGGGTCTGGTCCGAGCTCGGCGAGTGGGACTACGACCAGCGCGAGAACGGTCCGATGGAGGGCCCGGACAGCCTGCCCGCCCGGACCGGCATGCACGGCAGCGAGGCGGGTCGCAAGTGGAAGGCGCTATACGGACGCGGAGACCAGATCTACGACCCTGACACGAATAGCTTCCACTTCGTGGGCGCGGTCTCCGACGGTCCAACACTTGCCGTCTATGAAGGCCGCTACATGGAAGACTACGTCGATGCCTTCATGCAGTCCCGGGATCAAGCCACGGCCTAATCTCAGAGCGCAAAAAGAGCGGGGCAGGCCACGCTTTGTGTCCTGCCCCGCTCTTCGCTTTTGTTCAAGTTAGCTGGCCTTGAGCGACGTTGCCGAGCTGCGGCGAGCGGCTTCGCCCGCGAGCTGGACCGCGGGTCGAGGCGCTAGCGCGCACTCCACCACCTCCATCGCGGCTTCCGCCGTTACGCCCTCCGCATCCTCGGGCGGCGTCAACTCGACGATGTCCATCGACGAGATCGGCGCCATCTCGGCCACGGTCTGCACGGAGAGGCAGAGGTCCGCTGCGCTCATCCCGCCTGATACTGCCGTGGATACACCCGGCCACTGATTCGGGTCTAGCACGTCCAGGTCCACGCTGAGGTGCACTGCGCGCGTCTGGTTCGCGGCCAGGTACGCCATGGCGTCCCCGATCGTCGCGCGAACGCCGTAGCGCTCGACGTGCTCGTTCTCGTAAACGCGCACGCCAGCACGCCGCAGGTTGCTCATTTCACCCGCATCGATAGAGCGGGCGCCGATAATGACGATCCGTTCCGCGTGGACCATTGGCGCGAAGCCGAGAAGCCTCGCCAGCGGTGATGGCCCCCAGCCGGCGGCGATGGCGAGCACCATTCCGTGCACGTTGCTCGTCGGCGAGGTCTCCTGTGTGTTGAAGTCGGGATGGGCGTCGATCCACACGATGCCCAAGCCGGGAACGACCTGCGCAGCCGCCGCGATGTTCCCGAGGGCTGCGGAGTGGTCACCACCCATGACGAGAGGCGTCATTCCCTCGCCAAGGGCACGCCAGGAATACTTGGCGACCCACCGCGACACGGTCTCGATCGAGGCGAGGCGGTTGGGGCCCATTCCTGCTCGTATCCCAGCACGAGTATTGGTGGGAATGGGGACGTCCCCGAAATCCGTGATCTCGACGTCGAGATCACGGAGGCGGTCGAAGAGCCCGCGCTTTCGAAGCTCGGATGGTCCGAGCTCAGCTCCGAGTGGCACTCCCCCGAGGGAAGTAGGGACGCCGATGGCTGCGATACTGGTGGCCATAGCGGAGATCACCTCCTTGTGACGTGGCTTGGCCTGCACGATTTGTGATTGCCCTGTGAGAAAAAAGAATCCCGAGGCAATCCTCGGGAGGCTTGGTGTGGCTCATTGAGCGTAGGCACCCTGAACGAGCGGGCCCCAGTCACTCGGCGGCCAATACGCGAACCAGGCCTTTCCTATGAGGTTGTCGGCCGGCACGAAGCCCCAGACGTGGGAGTCGCTGCTATTCGGCCGATTGTCGCCCAGCACGAAATAGTTTCCGGGCGGGACGATGGTCCGTGGGGTATCGTAGCTTGGCTCTCGGCTGATGTACGGCTCGTCCAGTGGAGCGCCATTCAAGATGACGCGGCCGTTCCGGATCTCGATCGTGTCGCCGGGCTTGCCAATGATGCGCTTGATGAAGTCCTTGTCCGGCTGAGCAGGGAAGCGGAAGACCACGATGTCCCCGCGCGCGGGCTCTCCGAACAGGAACAGCGGCGCACCAGATGAGTGGTTACTCGCCACCAAGCGCTCTATGGGTGTGCCGTCGACGCGAGCGTACGTCGCCTTGTTGACGATGAGGAACTCGTTCGATCGAAGAGTTGGCTCCATCGAGGTGCCTTCGACCTTGAAGTTCTGGATGACAGCACGCATCGCCAGGAAGATCAGAAGCGTCAAAGCGACGGTCTGAATGAGCTCCCACGCAAATTTCCCGGCCCGTACTGCCCAGCCTCGGTCTCCACGGACCTCGGTTGTCGTCGTTTCGCCTATCAGCTCTCACCCCCGTGGCGCCACGTTGAACCGTGACCCCGAAACAAATTATACGCTCACCGATTCTCTATCGAGGCGTTGTGTGACATAGGTTCCAATGCGGTCGTACGACGACAGCCCGCGCCTGTCCCATGGTAGAATCAATCGCAATACTCCTAGGAGTTGGCGTGCGCGTCGGAGTCATCGTTTTCCCAGGCAGCAACTGTGAACGCGACACGCTCCACGTGTTGACTGATGTCCTCCATCAGCCCGCAGAGCTTCTTTGGCACGAGCACACGGATGTCTCCTCGTACGACTGTCTCATCCTTCCGGGTGGCTTCGCTCACGGCGACTATCTGCGCGCAGGGGCCATTGCTCGCTTCTCACCCATCATGTCGGAAGTTCAACGTTTTGCAGCGGACGGTGGATTGGTCTGGGGCATCTGCAACGGGTTTCAGGTCCTGGTCGAGGCCGGCCTCCTCCCTGGCGCGATGCTCCAGAACGCGGGCCTCAGCTTCGTGTGCCGCTGGGTCAACGTGCGAGTCGAGAGCAGCAAGACGACATTCACGGACGGCGTTCCGCTCGGGACAGTTCTCCGTTTGCCCATCGCACACCACGAAGGGTCGTACTTCGTGGACGACGCAACGTTGGTATCAATGGAGCGACGGGGCCAGATCGTGCTCCGCTACTGCGACGCCGACGGGCGGATCACGCCCGGCGCCAACCCGAACGGATCCGTGAGCAACATCGCCGGCGTGTGCAACGAGGCGGGCAACGTCTTTGGCCTCATGCCGCACCCCGAGCGCTGTTCGGAAGCGATCCTCGGTGGGGTCGACGGCCTCCGCTTATTCGCGTCGGTTACGCGATCCGAAGCACGGCGGGCTCTTGCGTCTCGCTAGACGGATCGGGCCGGCAGACGTCGGCCTCACAACTCAAGAGTACGACCGGATTTGCGCTACCCTTGGCCGCGAGCCGAACACCCTCGAGCTTGGCATGTTCGGCGTATTGTGGAGCGAGCACTGCTCCTACAAGCACTCCAAACCTTTGCTGCGACGCCTGCCGACCAGTGGAGAGTTCGTTCTCCAGGGCCCCGGTGAGAACGCGGGCGCCGTCGACATTGGAAACGGCCTCGCCGCGGTCATGAAGATGGAGTCACACAACCACCCGAGCGCCGTCGAGCCGCTCCAGGGCGCTGCCACGGGCGTGGGCGGGATCCTCCGTGACATTTTCACCATGGGCGCCCGACCCATCGCGCTGATGGACGCGCTCTGCTTCGGGAGCGGCGACCACCCTCGCACGGAGCACCTCCTGAACGGCGTGGTGGATGGCATCGCCTTCTACGGAAACTGCGTGGGCGTTCCCACGGTCGGCGGCAGCGTCGCCTTCGACGCCTCCTACAATGGAAACCCGCTCGTCAACGTCTTGTGTCTTGGCATCGCGCCCCGTGACCGGATCATCAGCTCGCGTGCGAGTGGGGTCGGCAATCCCGTGCTCCTCGTGGGTTCTGAGACGGGGCGCGACGGTATCGCGGGCGCGAGCTTCGCCTCCGTCGAGCTGAGCGCCGACTCCGAAGAGCAGCGCCCAGCGGTCCAGGTGGGCAATCCATTCCTCGAAAAACTTCTCATTGAAGCGTGCCTGGAGCTCGCGGGCGACGAAGCAATCGTGGCCATGCAGGACCTGGGCGCCGCCGGGCTGACCGGCGCGGCCACCGAGATGGTCGTCCACGGCGGCTGGGGCATCGATCTCGACATCGCACACGTGAGCCGGCGAGAGCTCGGCATGACCCCGGATGAGGTCATGCTCTCCGAGTCCCAAGAGCGCATGCTCATCGTGGCGAAACGGGGCTCCGAAGAGCGGGTCCAACACGTTTTCGACCACTGGGGCCTGAAATCCGACGTGATCGGCCACATCACGGACTCTGGCTTGGTTCGCATTTTGGACAACGGCGCAGCAGTTGCCGAGCTTCCGGCCTCGTTCCTTTCTGGCGGCGTCGAGGAGTTTGCGGCGCCTGACGGGATGACGCCCTCACCCATGCCCTCTCCAAGAGGGAGCAGCGAGCCACCGTTTTCGCCTCCGGACGACCTTGGGGCAGCGCTGCTAAGGGTTCTGGCGCTGCCGAACGTTTGCAGCCGACGGGTGATCATCGAGCAGTACGACCACATGGTGCAGACGAACACTGTTGTGGCGCCCGGTGAGGGGACCGCGGTGCTGCGAGTCAAGGGAACCAGCACTGGGCTAGCCCTTGGCCTGGGCGATGGTGGCGCGGTGTGCGCCGTGAACCCGCGGCTGGGCGGGGCGCTGGCCGTAGCCGAGGCGTGCCGCAACGTGGCCTGCGCAGGCGCGCGTCCGATCGCGCTGACGGATTGCTTGAACTTTGGCGACCCTGAGCGACCCCAAGTCTGGCGAACGCTCGTCGACTCGGTCGAGGGAATCCGAGACGCCTGCCTCGCACTGGAAGTCCCGATCATCAGCGGAAACGTATCTCTATACAACGAGTCTGAGGGTGAGCCGATCCGACCAACACCTATGCTCGGAGCTCTGGGCGTCATCGAGGACGTCCAACGGCACGCCCGCGCGTCGATTCACGAGGGCCAGTCGATCTGGCTGCTCGGACCGCTCGCCGCATCCCTGCCACGGAGCCAGTACGCCATGCACGTCCAGGGTTGGACGGGCGGTGAGCCAGCGGGGATCGACCTCGACCTCGAGCGGCGCGTCCAGGAGTGCATCCGCGAGCTGGTCGCCGCAGGAACAGTATCGTCCGCGACCGACGTTTCGGACGGAGGACTGGCCGCGGCGCTTGCGGAGCTCGCGATCGTCTCGGGCGTCGGTATCAAAGGCGACGGTAGTTGGACGACCGACCCAGCGGGCGGACGGACGGACGCCATATTGTTCGGAGAAGCGCCTTCGCGGATAATCGTCGCCGCGCGGGCGGACCGTTCCGCCGCCGCCGAGGCGGCCGCGGCCAAGTGGCAGGTACCGCACACACACATCGGCGTGGGTGGCAGCGAGGAGATTCGCATCGGACACGAGATCGCGATCCCAGTCGCTACCGCCCGCCAGCATTGGGCTGGTGGGCTCGAGCATTTAGCCGATGGGGCTGGAGGACAGAATGCCGCATCCTGAGCTTGCCCAGGGCGACGATCAGATGCACGAAGCCTGCGGCGTATTTGGGATCTACGGACCCGGCGAGGATGTCGCGCGCTTGACCTTTTTCGGGCTCTACGCCCTTCAGCATCGCGGCCAGGAAAGCGCCGGCATCGCCACGGCGGACGGTGACCGCATCAGCGTCTACGCGGACATGGGGTTGGTGAGCCAGGTCTTCTCGGAAGAGAACCTCGTCGACCTCCACGGCCACATCGCCATTGGCCACACCCGCTACTCCACGACTGGATCCAGTTGCGTGGAGAACGCCCAGCCGATCAAGGTGGAAAGCGATCTTGGCCCGCTCGCCCTCGCCCACAACGGCAACCTCGTAAACACCCCGTACCTCGCCGAGAAGCTGAGAGAGCGCGAAGAGGAGTCCGTCTCGTCCACTGACTCCGAGATGATCGCTCGGCTTTGCGCAACAGCGCCGGGCCGCGACTGGGTCGAGCGCATCCGCCAGACGATGCCAATGGTGAAGGGCGCCTATAGCCTCGTCATGACCACGCCGCGCGAGCTGATCGCCGTGCGCGACCCATACGGCATCAGACCGCTGTGCTTCGGGCGGCTGGGCAACTCGTGGGTCGTGGCTTCCGAGTCCTGTGCGCTCGACACGATCGGCGCGGAGCTGTTGCGGGAAGTCCAGCGGGGCGAGATGCTGATCATCGACGAGAACGGGCCTCGGTCCGAGTACATCGACAAGGGCGACGCCCGCGAGGCTCTCTGCATCTTCGAGTACATCTATTTTGCCCGTCCCGATAGCGTGATCGACAACACCCTCGTCTACCTCGCCCGCGAGCGAATGGGCGCGGCCTTGGCCAAGGAGCACCCGATGGACGCGGATCTGGTGATGCCGGTCCCCGACTCCGCCACCGCGGCCGCGGTCGGCTACGCGCGAGAATCCGGTCTGCCCTATCGAGAGGGCCTGATCAAGAATCGCTACATCGGGCGTACCTTCATTCAGCCGGACCAGCGCTTGCGTGAGTCGGGCGTGAAGCTGAAGTTCAACCCCCTGCCCGACGTGCTTGCCGGCAAGCGCGTGATCGTGGTCGATGACAGCATCGTCCGCGGAACGACGACCCCGAGCACCGTGGCGCTGCTCCGCCGGGCCGGCGCGCGCGAGGTGCACATGCGCGTCACCTCGCCGCCAATGGTGAACTCTTGTTACCTCGGTATCGACACGGCGCGGCGGTCTGAGCTCATCGCGGCGAACAAGAGCATCCCCGAGATCTGCGAGCACATCGGCGCAGATACCCTCGGCTATCTCAGCCTCGACGGCTTGATCGAGGCGATCGGCTTGCCACGGGGACGCTTCTGTCATGCGTGCTTTAGCGGTGATTACCCGATGCCTGTACAGCTCGATCTCGACAAGCTGGTCCTGGAAGGCGCAAGGCGTTAGACGTGGCGCGTGCGTCAGAAGGTCCAGGATTTCCTCCTCCGTGGACGGGGAAGGTTGGAGAAGAGGGGCGCGGCGGCCGATATGATCGCCTCCCGATCGGCGTGCTACTCTCCGGTCAGGGGACCAACCTCGAGGCGATCCTAACGCGATGCGAAGCCAGCCAGCTCGACGCAGAGGTGCGCGTGGTCCTCTCGAACCGCCCCAACGCTCCGGGACTCGAGTACGGCCGACGCCACGGGATCCCGACCTACGCGGTTCCACGTAGCGAATATCCCAGCCGGGATGCGCAACAAGCGATAATGAAGCAACACCTCATCCACCACGGTGCCGAGCTCGTCGTTCTGGCGGGCTTCGATCAGATCTTGAGCGCCGATTTTGTCGAGACGTTCTCATATCGACTCGTGAATCTGCACCCGTCGCTGCTGCCGGCTTTTGGTGGGGGCATGCATGCGATCCGGGACGCCTTGGATTACGGGGCCAAGGTGACGGGGTGTACGGTCCACTTCGTGGCGTCTGACTTTCCCGAAGCGGACTCGGGACCGGTCATCTCTCAGGAATCGGTGCCGATTTTCGAGGACGATGATGAGCAGACACTGTTGAGCCGAGTCCACGCCGTCGAGCACCGGTTGCTCCCCGATGCGATCCAGCTCCTTGCGGAAGGGCGCGTCAGGCTGGAGGGAAGACGGGTTCGCGTTCTCCAACCAACGTCGGCCTGAAACAGACACCCAGTCCAAGTGATATTGGAGTTGACAGATGCGTGCCTTGATTAGCGTTTACAACAAGACTGGACTGGTCGACTTTGCTCGGTCGCTGCTCGAGTTGGGCGTGGAGCTCTACTCGACCGGCGGCACCGAGGAGATGCTGAAGGGCGCCGGCCTGGCTGTGAAGTCCGTTCAGGATCTGACCGGCTTCCCCGAGATGCTCGAGGGGCGCGTGAAGACGCTGCATCCGGCAATTCATGCCTCGATTCTTGCCCGCCGTGACAACCCTGCCGACGTGAAGCAGCTCGATGAACGCGGATTCGCGCCGATCGATATCGTTGTGGCGAACTTGTATCCCTTCGTCCAGACTATTCAGGATCCCGCAACTACGAACGAGATGGCCCTCGAAACCATCGACATCGGTGGCGTAACGCTCCTCCGTTCGGCTGCCAAGAACCACGCCGACGTCCTCGCTGTGTGCGACCCCAGCGACTACCCGACCGTAATCGATGAGCTGCGACGACCCACCGGTGTATCCACGGACACCCGCAGGCGACTCGCGGCGAAAGCCTTCCAGCACACCGCCGTCTACGACACGTGCATCGCAAACTACCTGCGACCGTACGACGACCTCTTTCCCGAAGAATTCTCCATCGCGTTGCAGAAGGTGTCCGGGCTCCGCTACGGCGAGAACCCGCACCAGCTCGCGGCGTTCTACCGCGACCTCTCGACCCGAAACATCGACCTCGGGGTCGGAGCCGCGGAGCAGGTCCACGGCATCGCGCTGTCCTACAACAACACGCTGGACGTGGACGCGGCCTGGGGTGTGGCGAGCGACTTCGACGCCCCAACCGTCGTTATCATCAAGCACGGCAACCCCTGCGGCTTGGCATGCGATACGGATCTCTCGGCCGCCTTCAAGAAGGCGCTCGAGTGCGACCCGCAGTCGGCCTTCGGCGGCGCCATCGGCTTGAATCGAGAAGTCGACAAGGCGACGGCCGAGTTGATCGCGCCGGTTTTTTTCGAGGACATCATCGCCCCCGGGTACACAGAGGAGGCGCTGGCGATCCTCCAGAAGAAGCGCGATCTGCGAGTCCTCAAGACCGCCGCTCGGCCGCCGGACTCCCGACCCGAACCTGGTCAACCCGTGGACCTCGACTTCAAGCGCGTCTCTGGTGGCTTCCTGATCCAGACGCGCGACACGATCCCCGAGAACGCCATGGCCAAAGATGTGGTCACCACGCGGCATCCGACCTTGGAGGAGCTCACGGGCTTGCTCTTCGCATGGCGCGCCGTGAAGCACGTGCGATCCAACGCCATCGTGCTCGCCAAGAAGCTTGCGCTCGTCGGCGTCGGCGCGGGCCAGATGAGCCGTGTGGACAGTGTGGACATCGCCTGCCGAAAGGCCGGCGACCGCGTTGTCGGATCGGTCATGGCCTCGGACGCATTCTTCCCGTTCCCCGATGGCGTTGAGCGCGCGGCGGACGCCGGTATCACGGCGCTGATCCAGCCCGGCGGCTCGATTCGCGACCCGCAGGTCATCGAGGCAGCGAACCACCATCACATGGCGATGATCTTCACGCACCAGCGACACTTCCGCCACTAGAGCGAGGAGCGAACAGAGAGTCAATGACTGCCGATGACGGTAGCTTCCTTGACCCTGTTGATCTGTCGTGGGCCGCCTCGGACTACGAGCGGGCGTCGGACTCCGTGACAGCAACGCTCGGAGGGGCTGTCTGCGAGGACGCAGCCGCGGTGAGACGCGCGACAATTGCGAGAGTCGCGGTGACTGCTGCCACGACAACGGTCGCGAGCACAGCCTTCTGCATCGTCGGTAACACCGAGTGCATCGCCAGCACGGCAGCTCCCAGCAAGCCGCAGACGGCATAGAGGCTGAGCACTATGCGCCGGTCTGATAGCCCCAGCAGGCGCAACCGGTGTGGGAGGTGCTGCGCGTCACCACCGTGGAACGGCGAGCGGCCGGTGGAGACCCGGCGGTAGATCACCCAGGCGACGTCGAGGATCGGGACCGCCAATACCAAGAACGCTGTGCCGATCTTGACGCCCCCGACGAGGGTGATGACGCCGAGGAGGTAGCCAAGAAAGAGCGAGCCCGAGGAACCCAGGATGACGTGGCTGGGGTGCCAGTTGCGGGTGAGGAAGCCCGTGCAGGCTGCGCCGAGGGCGAGGGGCAGGACCGCGATCGATGTTTGGTCGAACCACATCGTCCGCGTGAACAGCACCGCACAGGTGATGGCAGTGACGCCGCCGGCAAGGCCGTCCATGGTGTCGAGGAGGTTGATGGCGTTGATCATCGCGACGATCCAAAGGACGGCGAGGGGCGCTGCCAGCGCATTGGGAACCGAGATGATGCCGAGCGGCGTCGCGATCTCCTCCATCCTGAGGCCGAAGAATGTTGGGATGATCGCGGCCATGACCTGGAAAGCGAACTGAGGCGCGGGGCCGAGGCGCCTGGAGTCATCGGCGAAGGCGAGTGGAAGTAGCGCGAGCGACCCCAACAGGACGCCGAGGAGCCGCCAGTTGTCAGCCTCGAGACGCTCGAGCTCGGGGAGCGGGAGGATGAAGCTGAGAAGGATCGCTAGCCAGAAGGCGAGGAATACGGCATAGCCGCCTGTCCGCGGGATGATGCGGCGCTGGACCTCGTTGGGACGGGGGTGATCGACGAAGCCCAGTGCCACGCCCGCTCGTTCGGCGAGGAGGACGAGGGGGACTGAGAGGAAGAAGGCCGCGGCGAAGGTAGCTGCGTACCAGAGCTCGACGGTCACGCTTGTTGACTTCTCCGGATACCCGCTCCCTGGGGCGTTCCATCAAGGGGCAGGATCTGCTGAAAGAGACCCCCCGCCCGCCGGGGCTCTGCGTGCGGTCTGCGGTCTATTGCAGCTCGGTGGCGAAGGCCATTGTCTGGGCGCGGAGCTTGGCAGCCGAGGCCTGCGAGATCAGCGCCGGGAGCTCCTTCAAAATGCCTTCCACTCGAGCGCCGCATTCCTGCCGTCGCGAGTGTACCACCCGAAACACGGGATCGTCGTCGCAGCGTGTGACGCTCTCGGAGCGACTGAGTAGCTCCTCGGCGAGCCGCTCGCCGGGGCGGCTGCCCGTGATGACGATCTCTGGCTCGCTGTCATCATCCCGCACGATGCGGGCGACGCGGGTGGCCATGGCGCGCACGGTGATTGGGTCGCCCACGTCGAGAAGGGTGCAGGAGCCCGTCGGCAGCGCGACGGCGTGGATCAGGAGCGAGGTGCCCTCCTCCATCGCCATCCAGTAGCGTGTCATGCGGTCGTCGGTGAGAGTGAGGGGCGACCCCTCGCGCACCTGCTTGGCGAACGTCTCGATCACGCTGCCGCTCGTCCCAAGAATGTTGACGTAACGCACGACGTGGAGGTTCATCGCGTCCTGCTCGTCGGCAAGGGACTGGATCGTCGCCTCGGCGATGCGCTTGGTCGCTCCGTAGAGGCTCGGCGGGTTGACCGACTTGTCGCTGGATGGATAAACGAAGCTCCGCACCCTAGCTTCGGCCGACGCTCGAGCGACTCCAGCCGTCCCGAACACGTTGACCGAGATCGCCTCGTCGGGCTCGCTCTCGCCGAAAGGTACGTGTTTGTAGGCAGCCAGGTGGAAGACAAAGGTGGGCCGCGTCTCGTGGAGAATGCGTCTCACCTTGTCGGTGTTGCGCACGTCCACCAGGCGAAGCTCGACGGGCGCCCGCCGACCGAGGTCGCGTCCGAGCCGGAAGAGCGAAGCCTCGTGGTGGTCGACCGCGATCACGCGGTCGATACACGACCGCGCGAGTCGCGCGACGAGTGCGGAACCTACCGAGCCAGCCGCGCCGGTAACGAGGACTGTCGCTCCGGTCAGGCTCTCGAGCCCCTCTGCGACAGGGATCTTTTTTAGCGGGCGTCCGAGAAGGGTAGCGGGGGATAGGTCGCTGTGCGACTGCGTAGCCTGGCCGGACGGCGATCGATCAGGATTCGGGCTGTGGTGAAAGTCGCCGTGGTAACCGTGATATGCGGTCAATCCTTCCCTCTCCCGTGGGGAGAGGGGGGCCCGGTGAGGCGGCTCAGGACTGACGCCATGCCGCTCTGCGCCTCGCGCATATAGACGGCATTGTCGTTGTCCGGCTCCAGCGTCTCGGTCACGAGGAAGCGGGCCGTTCGCGCGAGGCGTCCGATCACCCGCTCCATGTCGATGTCGCCCTCGCCGTACCGCGCTCCCTCGCCCAGCAGGCCGGAGGCGTTCGACACGTGGGCCTCAAAGATGTGCTCGCCCAAGATGTCGATGAACCGCTCGACCGAGTCAATCGTCGGGAAGTTGCGCAGATGCCGCATCAAGGGGGCTACTTCGTCCTCGCCTTCCCCCCGCTCCGCCATACCCCGCGCGTTCACGTAGAGCTGCGCGTGCGAGACGTCCAGCGTCGTCATGAGGCCGGGGACTCGATCGATGAACCAGGCGACGTCCTCAGGCGCCATCCCGATCGGCGTGTACAGGTAGCGCCCCTCGCGCATGCGCAGCACCGGCGGCACGTTCTCGATGACAGGCACCACGCCGTAGGGCTTCAGCGTCTCAGCGTAGAAGCTGACGTACTCCAGGCACGTCTCGAAGATGTCCTCGCGCCGCTTCCAGTCTTCCTCTTCGAGGGTAAACCGCGGCATGATGGTGTGCATCACGACGCCAGCGGCGCCGAGGGCCGCGGCCATCTCGCCCAGACGCCGCGTCAACTCTTGCGTGGCTGGCGTGTTGGCGCTGATGTCCACGTACTCATTGTCAAGGGACCTGATCGGTCCTTCGACCACCCACGAGAAGTCATTCGGCAGGTCGTAGGCGCGGATGCGCTCCAGGACCGCCGCGCATTCCTTCTCGTCGATCACGTCGGCTCTGTCGAGGTACAGCTCCAGCCCATCCGGGAACGGCTCAGCCAATCGATCGGCGAGCTGTGCGGGGGTGGGCCGGGCTTTAAGCAGGATCCGCGCGAGCGGAGAGGAGCCACTCTGCATAGCGGCGGAGCCCTACCTCCAGGGAGATTCGCGGCTCGTAGCCGAGCTCGGTGCGGGCGCGGGTGATGTCGGCGACCAGCGAGCCAGGGTCGCCCTCCGAGTAGTCCTCGACGATATCCGACGAGCTCTTGACGACCTTCTTCACGGCAACGGCGAGTTGGTGCACGGTCGTCGGAACGCCAGTCGCGATATTGTACGTCCTGGCCGGGCACGAGGGTTTTTCCAGCGCCAGTCGCATAGCGGCGACGCAGTCCGCGACATCGACGAAGTCCTTGCGCTGGTGGCTCAGCACGAGTAGCGGCTTGTCCTCGAGCGCACGCTGGCCGAGGATCGCGACGACACCACTCTCGCCCGCGTCGATGCGTTGCCCCGGGCCGTAGACCGAGAACATGCGGAAGATCGCCCCTCGAACGCCGAATAGGCGACCCGCCATCTGGACGTAGAGCTCGGCTGCGAGCTTGGAGTAGCCGTAGGGATCCGGAGGAAGGGTCGGGGCGTCTTCGGGAAGGGCGTCAGGGACGGGCACGCCCTCACCCCCGCCCTCTCCCCCTGGGAGAGGGGAGATGACCGGTGGGGGGAGAGGGGAGCTGGCGGTCTGCGGGAGAGGGAAGGTGGCCGGTTGGTAGACGCGCTGGGTCGAGGCGAGGATGAAGGCCGCCTTGTGTTTGGCGGCTAGCTGGATCGCATGGACAGTGCCTTGAGCGTTGATCTGGGTGATCTCCGACGCTTGCCACCAGGCAGCCTGGGCGTTTCCATTGCCCGCAAGGTGGACGATAGCGTCGAGCTTTCCGACCGAGGGAAACTCCGTCGCCGAGGCGAAGTCGTGGGTCACGTGGAGTGCTGCTTCGGACGGCCCTGTCGGCGCGCGCGAGGTGGAGATGACTTCGTCACCAGCGGCGGCGAAATCGTGCACCGTGTGGCGACCGATGAATCCGGTTGACCCGGTTACGAGGACGCGCAATGGTCCGCCCCCTCTGCAATGTAGTAATCAAGAACGTCGCCGATAGACTGCTCGATGCGCCGAGTCGGTCGAAACTCTGTCGAGTCCAAGGCAGATTCGATCGAGCGACTAGCGTCGGGTCCGTGCTCCCCATGGTAGTCGACCCGCACGTCCAGTCCTCGCGCCGCGCCCGCCCGCTGCACCGCGGCTGCGACCGATGCGACGCTCCGAACCTCCGCGGCGACATTCACGACGGGCACGTCCACCGGCAGGTCGACGCAGCGCATCAAGGCTTCGACGGCATCGTCGATATGGAGGAAGGTGAGCTCTGTCTCCGGGCCGGTGTTAACGTCCAACGTCTGGCCGCGGGCTGCCTGCAAGCAGAAGAATTGGGGCGCGGCCAGGAATTTTGGGTCCGTCTTCATCACTGGGCTGATACCGTGGATGATCCCCATGCGCGCAGCGACGCTCCTCAGCGGCGCTTGATGACGGTCGCTGGTCTCCGGTTCCTTACCGGCTCTCATGATGTCCCGCCGCCGATGCTCGGCCAGCAGCACCTCGCAATACAGGTGCGACAGGTGCACCAGGTCCGTTGGGTTTACGGGCGAGCTCTCGTTGACGACGCTCGGAAGGGGCGTCCGGTAGAGCCGCATGGAGCTCGCGACCACGACGCGACTAACCGCGTGCGCGCGGCACGCGTCGAGGAGGAGGCGGGGGCCGGTAAAATTCGTCTCTTGTGTGTACGCGAGGGGTGCGGCATCCGGCCGCGCGCTGGCCTGGGCGGCGAGGTGAAACACGGTCTCGATCTTTGCTTCGGAGAACGCGCGTGTCAGCGAAGTCTGGTCGGTGATCGAGCCCTCCACCAGATGGAGCCTACTGCTGTTTCGCAATGGTTCGAGCGCAGATCGAGGAGTCGAAAAGAAGTTCTCGAGCCCGACGACCTCTTCGCCAAGGCCGATGAGGCGTTGGGTGAGCGCTGATCCAATGTATCCAAGGCCTGTGATCAGTGTGGCCAAAGGTCTCCCATTTCAGACGCTGGCGGGGCCTCAGTCATGGCGGTAGAGTTTACACAGACCTTCGACCCCGGCCGGCGGATCGACGTGCTGGGGGTGTCCATCCACGACGTGAACCATCGGGAAGCGCTCGATGCGCTAGTGGGGTTCATCGAGAGCGGTGGGTCCCACCGGGTGGTCACGCCGAACCCCGAGATCGTCATGGTCGCGCGGCGCGACCCGGGCTTTCGCAAGATCTTGAATGCGTCGGACTTGTCGATCCCGGACGGCATCGGCTTGATGTTCGCGGCACTCATGGAAGGTAACCGTTTCCGCCAGCACGTGCGCGGTACCGACTTGGTCTTGGCTCTGGCCGAGCGGTCAGCCTCAGCAGGGTGGCGATGGTTCTTGCTCGGGGCTGCCGATGGCGTAGCCGCTGAAGCTGGCGCCGCGCTGATGGAGCGCTTCCCCGGGCTCCAAGTCGTGGGTGCGATGGCGGGCGCGCCGGATCCGATAGGGGATGAGGCAGCACGGCAAGCGATTCGGGACGCGGGGCCGGTGCACGTGCTGCTCGTGGCCTACGGCGCGCCGCAACAAGAACGCTGGATCGCACGCAACCAAGATGTAACGGGCGTGCCCGTGCAGATCGGCGTCGGCGGCGTGCTGAACTTCTTCTCGGGCCGCAGCCCACGCGCGCCGATGATCTTCCGCCGCCTGGAGCTGGAGTGGGCATACCGCTTGGTCACCGAGCCGTGGCGGTGGCGTCGCCAGCTTGCGCTGCCTGCGTTCGCGATGATCGCGTTTGCCCATGCGATCACGCGCCAACGTCGTCAACGCTCGGCGCGCTAGCGCCGCGGACTTCTTGTCGATGCTGGATACCACCCCGACTCAGGCTACCGACTGCGCGGCTGCGACCAGGCGGATGCCCTTACGGGGCGAATATGTATCTCCTGATGCGGGTGAGATGCCCATAGCGCGGCGGAGGGCATCCGCGATGTCGGGGCCAACACCACCGGTCCTTCCCAGCACCTCTGAGGTGCGGCGCCGAAGCAGGTCGCGCTCCTCGTCCGAGAGGTCACGGGCGGTGAGAACCAAGACGGGAAGGTCGTGGAAGCGTTCATCGGCCCGCAGCCTCTCGAGGACGCCGAGGCCGTCGAGCCCAGGCATCATTAGGTCGAGCACCAGGGCGAGCGGCGGATGGGCCTCGATCGCCTCGATCGCGGTCTCCCCGTCGGGGACGGCCGTTACCTCGAAACCCGCTCGGCTCAAGATCTCCTGCACCACCTGGCGATTCACCGCGTCGTCGTCCGCGACGACGATCGGTCCGCCACCGTCCGTGCCTGCGAGTCGTCGGACCGTTCCCACGAGGCGATTGGAGGGCACAGGCTTTACCAGGAAATCGTCGACTCCGAGCACCTGCCCGTGCTCCTGGCCATCCCGACCCGAGATCACGATCACGGGGATCTCGGTCGTCGCCGGGTCTTCGCGAAGCGCAGCGAGGACACCCCAACCGTCTGGGTGGCCGGCGGGTCCGACGTCGAGCACGACGGCAGAGGGCTTGTCCGCCCGCACGTGGCTGATCGCGTCCTCGCCGCTGGACACGGCCTCCACCGCATAGCCGAGCGGACCGAGCTGCTCGAGGATGATAGCCGCGAGGCTCGGGTCATCTTTCACGAGGAGGATCCGGCCACGACCGTTGGCCATGGTCGGCTCCGCTGGCCTGGCGATCGGTACGCCCGCCAGGGGCAGGGTGAACGAGAAGGTGCTGCCAAGCCCGATACCAGGGCTTTCGGCCCAGATGTGGCCGCTCATGCTCTCGGCGATCTGCTTGCAGATGGCGAGGCCCAGGCCGGTGCCGCTGACGTTTCGGTGCGACGATGCCTCGACACGGTAGAACTTCTCGAAGAGCTTCCCGATCGAGCCAGACGGGAGGCCAAGGCCGTGATCGCTGACCGAGATCACAGCGTGCTGTCGCTCGACCTTCGCCCGGACTCGGATCTCCCCGCCGTTCGGGCTGTACTTGATCGCGTTTGAGAGCAGGTTGAGCAGGATCTGGACGAGTCGGTCCTTGTCCGCGCGGACGTAAACCGGCTCGCTCGACGTATCTACGACGATGGAGTGGTTGGTGAGCTGGCTGGCAAGGTCTTCGCGCGCCTCGGCTACGACCTGGTCGAGCTGCACGGCGCGAAAATGGAACGACATGCGGCCCGAGGCGAAGCGCTCCACGTCGAGGAAGTCGTTGACGAGGTTGGTCATACGTTCGGCTTCCTTGTACATGGTCTCCACGTACGTACGGCCGGTGTCGCTGAGGCGCTCACGCTGGAGGAGCAGCTCAGCGAACCCGTAGATCGCGGCAAGGGGCGTGCGAAGCTCGTGGGACACGAGCCCAACGAAGTCCTCCTTCATCCGCTGTATCTCGCGCTGGCTGGTGACGTCGCGCAGCACGGCGACGCCGCTGTCGTTGGCTGCGTGGGCGCCGGCGATGGGCGCCGCGGCGACGCTGATCGTGATCTCACGGCCGTCAGCGCGCCAGATCGACAGCTCCCGGTCTCCGACGGGGGCGTTCTGCGTCATCGCCTCCGCGATCGGGCAGGTGTCCGCATCGAGCGGGCGGCCAACGCTCGTCCGCACGGCCAGCGCCTCATGCCAGGGACGGCCAAGAGCATCCTCGAGCGTGATGCCCGTCAGCGTCTGCACGGCGGGATTCAGGAAGGTGATGCGGCCCTCAGGATCGGTCATGAGGACGCCGTCGCTCATGCTCGACAGAATGGCCTCGATACGGCTCTTCTCGGTCGCCAACTGCAGCGCCTGGAGCTCCGTCTCCCGCTTGGAGCGGGCGAGGTCATCATAGACGCGCTTCATCCGCAACAGCGAGCGGACGCGAGCCAACAGCTCGGCTCTGTCGACCGGCTTCGATAGGAAGTCGTCCGCGCCGGTCTCGAGCGCACGCAGCTTGTCGGCACGCTCGTGGAGGGAGGTGAGCATGATGACAGGGATCATGCGGGTGGCCGAGTTCTCACGAAGACGGCGACAGACCTCGTACCCGTCGAGGCCGGGCATCATGATGTCGAGAAGGATGAGATCGGGCAGGGAGCTGGCAGCGGCTTCGAGGCCGTCTTGGCCACCGCGGGCGCACGACACGCGGTATCCCGCGCGCTCCAACTGCGCCTGCACGAGCGCGATGTTCTGCGGGTTGTCATCCACTACGAGGATCTCGGCCTCACGCTCGGCAATAGCCATGGGTCACCTCCTCTGAGCGCCGTGAGCGCTCGTGTCCGCGAGGATCTCTTGGAGCTGGCCTGCGAAGGCGCGCGTGTCGATGGGCTTCGAGATGTAGCCGTCGCAGCCAGCCGTCAGCACGCGCCATCGGTGTTCCTTCATGGCGTGCGCGCTGAGGGCGATGATCGGGATGTCGGCGATGGCGGGATCCGTGCGGATCTCACGCGTGAGGGACAGGCCGTCCTCGCCGGACAACTGCAAGTCCATCAAGATCAGGTCGGGTCTCCTCTCGGTCAGGAAGGCTCGCGCCTCCTCAGCAGAGTAGGCGCCCACCGTGTCGTAGCCCGCGCGCTCCAACACCGCCTTCGTCAGCAGCATGTTCGGGTGGTTGTCCTCTACGACGAGGACGAGCATTCGCGCCTCAGCTTGCGACACCGAGCAACTCCCGTTCAGGTCTAATCTTGCCGAGGGCATCGTCCAGCCAGCCGAGGAGATCCACGCCCGCCACGGATCCCTTCTGCAGGATCATGGCGACCTGGCCGCGCAATGCGTCCTTGTCCGATTCGGTGAGCTCTTTCGCTGTCAGGATCAGGATCGGGATGCCTCGCGTCTCGGGATCCGCCTTCAATGCGTTCACGACTTCGAAGCCGTTCACGTCTGGCATCATCAGGTCCAGCAGGATCACGTCCGGCCGCTCTTCCCTCGCGGCCACGATCCCGGCGGCGCCGCCCCTCGCAGCGATGGGCAGAAAGCCCGCTTGTCCGAGGGTGCCCTGGAGCAGCTCGATCGCTGATGGCGTGTCGTCGATGATGAGGACCCGCGGGCGCAGGCCGGGGGTCCTCGCCCCCTCGATGTAGCGGTCGATCCGCGACAAGAGGGCGTGCCGGTCGATGGGCTTCACGAGGTAGTCAGTGGCGCCCAGGGCGTAACCGAGCTGCTCGTTGTCCACGATGGAGACGACCATCACAGGGATGTCGCGCGTGGCCTCATTCTGCTTCAGCTCGCGGAGGACGTCCCAGCCGTCGAGCTCGGGCAGGATGACGTCCAGGGTGATGGCGAGCGGGTTGAGCGCTTCCGCCTTCTGGAGCGCCTCCCGCCCGTTCTTTGCGATCTCCGTTCGATAGCCGCCCCGCGCAAGGTAAAGCGCCACGAGGTTGGCCGAGCGCGGGTCGTCTTCGACGATCAGGACGAGTCCACGGGGGTCAGCCGGCACCGGAATGTCCGCTGGTGCGGTCTCTGCCTCGGGCGTCTCGGGCTCGAGCTCCATTGAGCGAACGGGAAGTGTGAAATGGAACTGGCTGCCCTCTCCGCGCGCGCTCTGCACCCAGATCCGGCCGCCGTGCAGCTCGACGAAGCGCTTCGTGAGCGCGAGGCCGAGGCCCGTGCCCTCGTGCTGGCGACCGGGTCCCGCGTCGAGCTGCTGGAACTCATGGAAGATCCGCTCCTGGTCTTCGGACGCGATGCCGGGGCCCGTGTCTTCCACAGTAATCGTGGCCACTTCGGCGTCCTGACGGGCGCGTACCCGTATCTGGCCCGCCTCCGGCGTGAATTTGATGGCGTTCGAGACCAGGTTGTAGAGAATCTGGCGGATCTTGCCGCCGTCCGCGACCACGTCGCCGGCCATACCCATGTCCGAGAGGAGCTGGATCCGCTTGCTCGCGGCCAGCGGTTCGATGGTCGTGAGCACGTGGTGCACAACTTCCTGGAGGTGGACCCGCTCGGACCGGAGCTCCATGCGGCCGGCCTCGACCTTGGATAGGTCGAGGATGTCGTTGATCAGTGCGAGGAGATGACGGCCGCTGTCGTAGATGCTTTCGAGGTAGGACGAGCGGCTGCCCTGGTCGTAGCCTTCGGCCGGCTCGTCGATCAGCAGCTCCGAGAAGCCGATGATGGCGTTCAGGGGCGTGCGCAGCTCGTGTGACATGCTTGCCAGGAACTCGCTCTTGGCGCGGTTCGCCGCCTCCGCGCGCTTGCTCTGCTCCTCGAGGTCTTCGTTCACCTTCTTGAGCTGAGCCGTTCGGAACCGCACGCGTTGCTCGAGGGATTCGTAGGACTCGGCAAGCCGCGTCGTCATGAGGTTGAACGACGATTCGAGCGTCCCGATCTCTCCAGAGGATGTGACGGGAACACGCACGTTGAGTCGCCCCGCTGCGACTTCGGCCGACGCCTCAGCCATCAAGTGAATGGGCAGGGTGAAGCGCTTGGCCACGAGATACGAGGCCCCGATGCCCGAGGAGAGGATGGTGGCGCTGAGCAGCAGCAGAATCGCGCGGAAGCCGACGATGGGCCCGTACGCCTCGGCGGCGCTGATCTTGGCGATAACGCCCCACCCACCCTGCCGAACCGGCTCGTACGCGGCGAGGACGTCCCTGCCCCCGTGATCGACCATGCGACTGAATCCGCTTCGCCCGGCCATCGCTTCCGACATCACGCGGGTCGTGTCGACAGTCTCGTCGACAACAGGCGCGTCTCCCCGCGTGGGAACGACGTAGGTGATTCGTCCGCCGCCGAGTGGGGCGCCGACCAGCACCTCGCCTGTCTTGCCGAGCTCGGAGCCGTCCGCCAGCATCGTCGTGGCCGGCGTCGCGTCGATGAGCCCCATGACGACGCCGATGACCTCGCCGCGGTCGCCCGACACTGGGCCGGCCAGCACCGCTTGGTAGCGGCCGTTCACCGGAGTTGGCGGCCCGACGTGCGGCCGACGTAGTCCGCTCTCAAATGTCGGGTCGTCGACAAAGCTCTGATCCAGATACGTTGAATCACTGGCCGCGACGACGTCGCCGGCGCGGTCCACGAGCCAGAGGTTTCCGATACCGGCCGCGCGCTCAGCGATCTCGATCTGGAGATTCTGGGGTGGCTGTTCTGCCGAGCCGCTGCTGATATTGGTGCGGAGGAGCTGCTTCAGATCCGTCCGGCTTGCGATGAGCGCGATCTCGTCTTCCTGATTTGAAATGTAGGAGCGGAGCATCGCGGCGCGATCACTGGCGATGATCGCAAGACGATGGTCAACTTGGGCCGAGAGGATCCGCTCGGCGAAGATCAGGCCGGCGAAGCCGATCGAGCCGGCCGTCACGATGACGAGCCCTGCGACGAAGATTGTCAGCTTGACGGCGAGCGAGCCATGAACCGCCGCGACGAGCTGCAACCATCCCTTGCGCGAGCGACGTGAATTGCGTCGCAATGTGATCTCCCTCACAGTGACTTACAGACGAAGTGTGAGGGAAAGAGCCTCAAGGAATCAGTGGGCGACCGAGCCCTTTTTGGTCACCCGTGGGGGGGCAAAAGCCTGTCCGCAACGGGTGTGAATGGGGTCCCCATTCGGGGATATCCGTTCGGGGATCTTGCGCTCAACCGCCCTGCGGGAGCTGGCGGCGCTGGGCGATGTAGGCGGCGGCCTCGGCGCGACGCGTGAGCTGCAGCTTTTGGAGGATCGTGCTCACGTACGTCTTCACCGTGTGCTCGCTCAGGAACAGCTCCGCGGCGATCTCGCGGTTCGTCTTGCCCTCCGCGATGAGGGGGAGGATCCGCCGCTGCTGTTCAGAGAGGCCGGCGAGTGGATCATTGGCGCCTTGGGGCCCCAGGTGACGCATCCAATCGAGCACGGACTCGGTGATGCTGGGATCGAGGAGCGAGCCACCCTGGGCCACTGTGTTCACCGCTTCGATCAGGCGGTCCGGCTCGGTCTGCTTCAAGAGGTAGCCCGCGGCTCCAGCCATGATCGACGCCACAACGGCGTCTCGGTCGGCGTAAGACGTGAGCATGACGACCTTGATATCGGGCCGCTCGGAGCGGATCTCGCGGCACGCTTCCACTCCGCTGCCGTCCGGCAATCGCACGTCCATGACCACAACGTTGGGCTCGCACTCCTTGACTTGAGACACCGCCTCGGCGATCGTCCCGGCTTCACCCACCACGGTGAAATGCGGCACCGTCGCGAACAGGCTCGCCAGACCGAGCCGCACGACGTGGTGGTCGTCGACCAACAATAGACGGATCGGTTCGTCAGTCACCTTTGCTCCTCCTGGGGCGGAAGCGGCATCTCCAGGTTCAGCCGCGTGCCGCGGCCGGGGGCGCTGGTGATGTTGAGGCGCGCGTTGAGGGCCCTGGCGCGTTCAGCCATGTTGCGAAGACCGTCACCCGTGCGGCGTCCCGTCCGCTCGGGATTGAATCCATGCCCGTCGTCTTGAATCGTGAGCACCAGCCGCCCGTCCTGTGCGGAGACGCGAATCGAGGCGGCGCTGGCGTCCGCGTGCCTGATGACGTTGGAGATCGCCTCGTGGGCGATGTACAGCAGATTGGCCGCGGCATCGGCCGTGACGAGCGCGCCGGCCGCGGGATCGAGGTCCAGCTCGGGGCACAGCAATCCGTTGGCACGGAGCTGCCCCGCTAGCTCGGCGAGGCCTGCCAGCAAGCCGTGCTCCCCAAGGTCCACGGGCCGAAGCTTCCCGATGTAGTCCCGGATCTCCTGAATCACGACGTTGATCTGCGCCATGGCGTGGCGGAGCACCTCGTGCGCCTGCTCTACGTCGTTGCCGAGCGCGCGCTCCCGAGCTGCCAGGCCGAGGCCGACGGCATAGAGCGACTGGATTACCCCGTCGTGCAGGTCCATGGCGATGCGCTCGCGCTCTTCGAGAAGCGCCACGAGTTTCAGCGCGCTAACGTCGTGCATGAGGATGCCGGCGCTCCGCGGCCCGTCGCCGGGCTTCAGCGGGAAGAACTGGACGACCAGCTCGCGGGGGACCGGCTCGCCGATCATGACTTCGAAGCTCGGATGCTCGTCCAAGGTCGCGAGCGCACGATCCCAGGCTTCTCGTGCCTCCGTTCGGTTGAAAACCGACCGGCTGACGCGGCCAAAGGCCTCGCCGACGGTCTGGCCGATAATGTCGTGCGATTCGATGCCGAGGAACTGTGCCGCCGGAGTGTTGCAGTAGCGGATGCGCTCTGCGCTGTCGATCACGACGAGTCCGTCGCTTATGCTGGCGAGCACCGCCGAAAGCATAGCCTGCTCCTGGTCGATGTGATCGAACAGGCCAGCGCGATCGGCGGCGTTGGGGTCGGCGGACGCTACGGCTGGGAACGGAATCGTGGTCTCCAGCACGGCGGAGGGCTCGGACGGATGGGACTCGGAAAGTGCCACGAAGCTGACCTCGTTTCTGCTGGAGAGACACGCGACGGTATGTTACAATTTTTTCCTGCACGGGCTCGTGGTGTAGTGGCCAAACATGCGGCCCTGTCAAGGCCGAGATCGGGGGTTCGAATCCCCTCGAGCCCGCCACTAGGTTCAAAAAGCGCCGGTATCCATTGGACACCGGCGCTTTTTGCTGCCGAAAACGCTAACCGAGTTGCGAGAGTGCGAGGGTCGGACTGTCGGCCGCCTTCACGTCGTATTGCACGTCGGCGAGGCGTCCTTGCTCGTCGATGACGAAGTGGCTGCGCAGCATGCCCATCGACTTCTTGCCGTCGCGCTCCCGTTCTCGCCAGGTCCCGTAGGCCTCGGAGATCTTGTGGTCGGTGTCCACAAGGAGCGGGAAGTTTAGATCGAACTTGGCTTTGAAGGCTTGGTGTGACTGACTGTCGTCGGGGCTCACACCCAAGACCACAGCGTTCTTCTCGGTTAGGGTCGCCTTTGCGTCGCGGAACCCGCACGCCTGGGTCGTTCAGCCAGGTGTGTCGTCCTTCGGGTAGAAGTAGAGCACGATGCGCTTGCCCCGCAGGTCGGCCAGGCGGATCGTCTCGTCTTCGCCCGTCTTCGCCTCGAAATCCGGGGCCGGGTCTCCGATCTTGAGCTCTGCCATAGGTTCGTTCTCCTATCTTGGCTTCGCCCTGATTCTATCGCTTTGGATGGTCTATTCGCCGGTCAGCAGATCGCCCACACGGCTGGGTGCTCCTAGTGGTTGACGTCCTCTGCGTCCCGCCAATAGGATGGCCGCGTTTTGAGGAGGGCATCTTGCCAGACGCACCGAATGTGACCGACCTGCGTGGATACGTCGACATGATTGAAGGAATGGGCGAGCTGCGGCGCCTGGAAGGCGTGGATCTCAATCTCGAGGTGGGCGCTCTCACCGAGCGTGCCGCTGAGATCGAGGGCCCAGCGCTCCTGTTCAGCCGGTTCGAGGGATTCCCCCAGGGTTACCGCGTGGTGTCGAACGTCTTTCGGACCTGCGCCCGAACCGGTCCGGCGATGGGGATTCCGGCTGGCGTGAGCGGCATCGAGTACCTCTACGCTTGGCGCAAGCGACTCGCGGCCTACAAGCCGGTCCCCGTTCAAGAAGAGCAGGGCGGACCCGTGCTCGAGAATCAGATGATTGACGATGACGTGGATCTTTTCCAGTTTCCGACGCCCACGTGGCACGAGCTCGACGGCGGCCCCTATGTGGGGACTGGCTGCAGCGTCATCACGCAGAACCCGGAGACGGGTCAGACAAACGTCGGTACCTATCGCGTGATGGTGCAGGACAAGAACAAGGTCTCCGTAAAAATGAACATGGGCAAACACGGGCGCTTGGCGTTCGAGCGCGCTCGCGCAGCAGGCAACCCACTGCCCATCGTGATCACCCTGGGTCAGGCCCCCGCGATCTTTCTTTCATCGCAGATGCCACTGCCGCCCGACGTCAATGAGCTCGAATTCGCGGGCTATCTGCAGAGCTCGCCCGTGCCAGTTATCCGAGGAGTCACCGGGCTCCCGATTCCCGCGAATGCAGAGATCGCGCTGGAAGGGGAGCTGCCGCCGCTGCGGGATGAGGAGATGCCCCGCGAAGGGCCGTTCGGCGAGTGGCCGGGCTATTTCACGGATGCGAACGTGGGCGAGACGCCCGTCATGGTCGTGAAGCGCGTCTACTATCGGAACGACCCGATCGTGCTGGGCGCACCACCGCTCAAGCCGCCGGCCAGCTACCTCCCGATCCCCCTGGGAGCGGCCACGTTGTGGGAACAACTGGAGAAGGCGGGTATCCCTGACGTGAAGGGCGTCTGGGGTTTCGTCTACGGCGGGCAGCCCGGCCCGTTCACCGTCATCGCCATCAACCAACGCTACGCGGGCCACTCCAAGCAGGCGCTGCTCGTCGCGGCGGGGTGTCGGGCAGGAGCCTACGGCGGAAAATTCGTTGTCGTTGTGGACGACGACATCGACATCACGAATCCGGCCGACGTGATCTGGGCGATCGCCACCCGCTGCCACGTCCGCGAGGGGTTGGACGTGGTCAAGAGCGTCTGGGCCTCGGTCACCGAACCGGCCCTGCCTCCGGACGAGCGCTCCCCCCGTGGGTATACCTCGGACCGGGTACTTATCGATGCTTGCCGACCTTACAAATGGATGGACCAGTTTCCCGCGGTCAATGCGTTCACCAAGGAGTTCAAGGACAAGATCGCGGCGAAATGGGAGCTATGAGCCCAAGCGCCTGACAACTGTGCGGGTGGCTCAAATCGGACGCCGACCGGCCGCTCTTGGCGCCTTCCCACGTTGACTCTGCATCAACCGCATGCAATCCGTGGATTTACTCGGGGGTGAAAAGCTTAGGTGCGGGAACAGTGGTGGCTGGGGACTCCCGACTTCTGCGATGGAGCGCAAAGGTGCCAATATCTCCAGGCGAGCACGCGGACATCCTCAGGGCCGTCGGACGATTTCTCGACGAGCAGTCAGCGACGGATGTCGAGTTGGTGAACCAGGATGCCTTCCTGTCGCTCTCCTGGACGAGAGGGGGTATGGCCGCGGACCGCCGGCACTACATTGATCGAGACCTCACCGCGCTGCGAGATGAGGCCAAGCTGTCCCGGGGCACGGCGGGCGGCGACGTCCGCGGTGGTCTGGCCGAGATCTTTCGGACCCTCGGGCAGGACCTCGATCAGGACCACGCCGACTTTACCCGCATCGCCCAACAGGGGGGCACCATTATCGTTTCCGGCTCCGTAGCCGGGCGCTACTCGCAGCGCCGGTATCCCGTGGGAGACCTATTGGCCAGCAGCCGTCGGCGCCGCGTCAGACGAGGAGGGCCGGCGCCGAGACCAACCGTCCTGCCCATCGCCGATCTCCCGTCTCAACGCGTAGAGGAAGACGGCGGCCCGCTTTCCCGTCGCCTTCATCGGTCGGCCTAGGGTTAGGCTCCGCTCTCCGCCTTTGCCTTGAGGTCCTTGGCGAATTGCTGGAACGTTGGTCCCAGGTCCGGCATTGACTTCCAGATGAGGGGAAGGAGCGGGCCGGTGAACTCCTCCCGCATCCGGAACGCCGTGGCGCCGTCGCCTTCCGGCGTGAGCGTGAACGTCCGCTCGCCCTTGAAGAGCCCGAGCGGCATACCGCCTGCCCAGACCATTTGCCGGCCGGGAACGAACTCTACGATCTCAACCGGGAATGCTCGGTTCGGACTGAGCTTCGTGATGACTTTGATCTTCTGGCCAGCCGCGATGTTTCCCTCGATGCGGTAGACGCCCGTGTCCCATCGCGGATACCCTGCGGCATCGGTCAGGATCGCCCAAATGGCATCAGGGGTCGCCCGAATCGTAGCCGCTGATTCGTAGACCTTCACGCCGTCTGCCCCCTCGCTGATTCTGGTCCATCGGTGGATTGCAGCCTGGGTCGCGCCGTTCGCCATAGTAGCACGCCCCCGTTCCTGCGGCGGTGTCCGCGAGGTGGTCGAATCACGTGATCTGGTTCATGCGGCCACGTGGACCGTCCGGTACCGATCTCCTATGGTGCTGATCACCGCGACCGCGTACCCTTGCCGGTGAGCGGCGCACCGGGAGCATCGTATTCATCATCTTCGCTCCCACGTGCGCCGCTGTGTCTTTGAAGGAGACAGAATGACAGACTCCCCCTTGCGCTCGTTCCGAACGGTCTCACTGGCAATCATCGCTGCAATCATTTCGTCGCCCATCATCGTGTCGTCGCCGAGTCTCCCGACGCCCACGGTCGCCGCGGCCGGCGGGCCCCCGACTGTCTCGGGCTGCCCGACGCTCCCCGCTGACAACATCTGGAACACACGTGTGGACCAACTGCCGGTGCACCCGAGCTCGGCCGCGTACCTGAGCACCATCGGGCTGAATACCAGTCTCCGGACCGACTTCGGCTCGGGCACGTTCGACGGCGGGCCGATCGGGATCCCGTACGTGGTTGTCCCTGGGAACCAGGCGAAGGTGCCCGTCAGCTTCGAGTACGCCGACGAGAGCGATCCCGGCCCATACCCGGTCCCGCCAAATCCCCCAATCGAAGGCGGACCCAACTCCACCGGCGATCGGCACATCTTGATGGTCGATCGTGACAATTGCGTCCTCTACGAGCTCTACTCCGCCTATCCGAACCCAGACGGCACGTGGAGAGCGGGATCTGGAGCGATCTTCCCGCTCGGGTCGAACGGGCTTCGTCCGGATACCTGGACCTCCGCGGACGCCGCGGGCCTGCCGATCCTTCCCGGCCTGGCTCGATACGACGAGGTCGCGGCGGGCGAGATCCGCCACGCTCTCCGCTTCACGGCATCCGTCACCCAACGGGCCTACGTATGGCCGGCCCGCCATTTCGCATCCTCGAACACGAGCCCTACGCGTCCCCCGATGGGCACCCGGGTGCGCCTCAAGGCGGACTTCGACGTCTCTACATACAGTCCAGCTAACCGGGTGATCCTCCAGGCCCTGAAGTCCTACGGCATGATCCTCGCGGACAACGGCTCGAACTGGTTCGTGAGCGGCGTGCCCGATAGTGGCTGGGACGACGACGACCTTCGTCGCTTGCGGCAAGTCGTAGGGAACAACTTCGAGGTTGTGGACCAGTCGCCGCTCATGATTCACCCGGACAGCGGGCAGGCACGCCAAACTGGCGCGTCCAACCCAACCTCTACCGCGCCGTTGGCGCCAAGCACCTCCACGCCGACGCTCGTCGCCAGCGGCCCGACCGCGACCCGAGTGCCAAGTACGTCGACGCCGACTTTCGTGGCGGCTAGCACGGCTACGCGCACCGCCACGTCGGTAGCTCCGAACGCCGTCGTTGGCGGGCGGGGTCTGGCCATTGGGTCGGACGCTGCGGGAGTGCGCCTCTCGTGGCAGGGCGGGAATGCCCAGACCGGCTACTCGGTCGCTCGGCTTGCTGGAGGTGTCTTGAACATGACGCACGCTACAGTGGCAGCCTCAGCGACCGAATACGTCGATACGTCGGCGCCGCCGGGGCTCGATTGCTACGCGCTGGTTGTATCGGCGCCGAGTCCGAGTAACCCGTCCGGAACCCACTTGTCCGATCTGGAGTGCGCGTATGTGGGCTTTCGATCCCCGACGAGCGCTCCCCAGGGATTCACCTTGAAGTTGAACCAGTCGAGCATTGCGAGCTTTACGTGGGGTCCTCCGTCGGGCGGCGGCTCCGACGGCTATCTCCTCGCGCAGTTTGGTGGTGGGAGTGTACCTCTGGGAGCGTCGGTGTCGAGCGCCTCTGCCCCCGCCAACGGGTTGACGTGCTTCGCCGTCGGAGCGACTCAGGGCGGCGCGCTTCTGGGATATTCGGATCTTGCCTGCGGTTGGCCGGACTTCTCTACGTTGGGCGCATAGCCGCGAGCGCAGTGCCGATCGGATCGAGGCGCTCCAGCCTCTGAACCGCGCGCTTGCAGCGCGATCCGCGCTGGCTCATGATCGATGCACCATCACGGAAGAGGAGGGTGCATGATCATCGGCATCGACCACGTGCACGTGCTGACGACGGACCTGGAGAAGAGCCTCGACTTCTGGATCGGCGTTCTGGGCTTTCGAATGGAGCGGCGCGTCGAGTTTGGCCCGCCCGAGCGACGACGACAGCTCGCCTACGCCGGACTCGGAAACGTGCTGGTGGAGTTCCTGCCGCCGACGGACAACGGCCACCCGGAGCTGTCGGGCACGACCGGTCGGCCCCTGTGCCTCACCGTCAAGGGGATGGACGAAATGGTCGAGGGGCTGAAGAAGCGCGGGGTGGAGATCGCGACGGAGGTCCGGCCCGGCTTCTCGTTCTGCGGCAAGGTCGCCGCGATCGTGGATCCCTGCGGCATTGCCATCGAGCTGCGGGAGTGGCGTGAGCCCGATGCGCCGTACTTCCCAGACTGGCAGCCGGAGCGAGCGGACGTCGTGAAGCTGAGCTAGCGCGAGCAGCCGGGGCTATTTCCCGAGGGAAGTCGTCGCGATCAGTGGTCCTGATAGTAGTCGGCTAGGTCGATCGGCAGGGCGGGGTATCCCGCGCGGGTCAGCATGTCCGCAAGCTCGGCTCGATGCTGGGTGCTGTGGCTCACGAGGTTCAGCATCATCTGCCAGGCGGGAGACGAGCGATCGGCCCCACCGCGGGTGTAGTTGATCGTTGCGTCGGCCTGCTCCGCTGTCATCGCGGCCACGGCCGAATCCAGTGTGGCCTGATGGGTCTTCCAGCGCGCGAGCGTCTCTTCGACGGACGGCGGTTCGGCAGCGCGGGTCGGCGAGCTGGTTCCGTTCCAACGTGAGAAGTAAAACATCTCGCCATGCAGGATGTGCGCCAAGGTGCCCTGGATCGTGTCGAAGTTACCCCCAAAAGACTCGGAGAGCCGATCGCGCGGGACGTCGCCGACCCGAGCGATGAGGCGATCGTTCGCCCATTGGTTGTAGCCATACAAGGAACGGATGATCTCTACAGGATCCACGCAACCTCCAGGAGCACCGAGAATGCTCAATATAGTATCGTGGCCCCATACAGTGACGCCGTCCGCTACGGGCGACCGCACGAGAAGTCATCATCGTTGTTGGCACTGAACTAGACTGGTTAAGCTGCGACTGACGTCGCTGCATTGGCCGGGGTGACCTTGATATCGAGGAGGCGTCGATGCTGAAGGCCGAAGAGAACGAGCTACTTACGCGTACTGGTCCAGGAACCCCCGGCGGAAACATGATTCGCCGCTACTGGCAGCCCGTTGCGCTCGCGGCTGAGGTGCCGGTTGGCGGTGCGCCCGTTCCCCTTCGCATCTTGAGTGAGGATCTCGTCCTCTTCCGCGATGACGCGGGAAACCTCGGGTTGCTCGGGATCCACTGTGCGCACCGCGGCGCCGACCTCAGCTACGGCCGCATCGAAGACGGCGGGCTACGGTGCATCTATCACGGTTGGCTGTACGACGTGAACGGGCGCTGCCTCGAGCAGCCAGGCGAGCCGGAGGGCAGCACATTCCACGAGCGGATTCGCCAGACCGCGTATCCGTGCAAGGAGGCCGCCGGCGTCGTTTGGGCGTACCTTGGTCCTGGTGAGCCGCCTCTGTTGCCGAACTACGAATTCTTCCAGGTTCCGCGCGACCACCAGTGGGTGCACAAGTACTTCCACGAGTGCAACTACCTCCAAGGGAACGACGGGAACCTCGACCCGACCCACCCCTTCTTCCTGCATCGCTTCCTTCCTGGGAGCCGCCAGCAGCGCACGCGTGTCCCGGTCGATGCGAATAGGGTGACTCCGGCGTACAACACCGACATCCATCCGCCGACCGTCCGTGCGGAAGATGTGAGCTGGGGCGTGAAGATCATTGCGTTCTATTCCGCGAGCGAAGAGGTAACGGACGTCCGGACCTCGGATTTCGTCATGCCCAATACCTGCGCGGTGGGCGGCGGGCCGATTCCGCCGGGCGACGGTTACCTCATGAACTGGCACGTCCCCGTCGACGACACCCACCATTGGCGGTTCTCGATGGCCTTCAAGCGCTCTGGCCCGCTGGACCCGCGCCACGCGACGGAGCGCGCGTCGATCACCGACTCGAACTATCGCTTCACACGGACCCTCGCCAATCGCTACCAGCAGGATCGTGAGGAACAGCGGGTCGACACCTACGCCGGAATGGGGCCCATCTTCGTCGTCCAGGACAACTACGCGACCGAGACCGCGGGACCGATCCAGGACAGGACCCAAGAGCGGCTCGGAGCGGCCGATGCTGGCGTCGCCCTCGCCCGCCGCATGCTGCTTCGTGCCATCGCGGACGTCCAGGAGGGGCGTGATCCGCCCCACGTCATCCGACGACCCGAGGACAACCACTTCGAAGGCATGGGCGTCAAGGAAGAGCAGGTTCCGTCCGCTACGACGTGGAAGATGTACCGCGAGCACGCCGAGGGGGCGCTCGTCGCGCCAGGAGTCTCCTAGCCGTATGGACTCGGCTCGCGCGTGAGCGAGGCGAACCCGTTCAGCCTTCCGGATCCATACACATTTCGGGCCATCTGGGGTATCCCTCCGTCGAGCCGTGAGGGGTTCGACTTGCTCGTGGCGCGCCAGATGATCTGGATGGCCTACGCAGCTCCGTTGGTCCGCCAGATGCTGTTCACGGCGGAGGGCGAGCCCATCTGCCCGTACTGCGAGCAGCTCGTCACCACCGGCACTCCGTCGGTGATCTGTGCCGCTGTGCTAGCCGATCGCCAACTGCAGGAGCAGATCGCGCAGGATCCAACGGTGATCGCGACGCGGGATCCGGACGCGCGAGAGGCCTGGTGGCTGATGCACGGCACCTGTCACGACGAGCTGAACAGCGCCCGGATCGAAGAGCTCAATCTTCGCCTCGAGCTCGCCCTGCGCGGCCCGACCAGGACCAACTAAATGGCATACCGCGTGAGCGAGGCGCTGCCACCGGCCACCGGGGCCATGCGCATCTTCAGCTCACTCCGCTACCGCGACTGGCGGTGTCTCTGGTTTGGTTTGATGTTCGCGCAGACAGGCGACTGGATGGACAACCTCGCCATCAATTGGCTCGTTCTCGAGCTCACCAACTCTCCTCTTGCCCTCGGTACCGTGAACCTTGTTCGTGGCCTGCCCACGCTCGTGTTCTCCGTCGCGGGAGGCGTCGTCGCCGACCGGTTCGATCGCAGGCAGCTCATGGTATGGACGAACGTCGGCGGGGTTGTGTGCACCGCGCTGCTGGCATGGCTCGCGTCGACGGCGATGCTGGAGCTTTGGCACATCTACGGGCTGCTGATCGCGCGAGGCGTGACGATCGCCTTCAACTCACCGGCACGGTCGAGCATCATCGGGGACCTGGTCCCGAGAAGCGACATCGCCAACGCGATCGCGCTGCACTCGTCCGTGTTCAACTCGACGCGCATGGTTGGACCGGCGATCGCCGGGGGCCTGATCGGCCTGTTCGGATCGGCGCTCGTGCTTTGGATCAATACTGTCGCGCACGTGATTTGTGCGTGCTTCGTCTGGGCGATGGACCCTAAGACGGGCAAGACAACCAAGACCAAGGCGTCGGCATGGCAATCCGTGGGCGAGGGGATCACCTATCTCCGCCGCGAACCGGTCGTGATGATGCTCATGATCCTCGGGATCGTGCCCTTTATCCTCGGGAATCCCTACCAGAGCATGCTGCCCGTGTTCGCGAAGAACGTGCTCTTCGTCGGACCCGAGGGCCTCGGGCTCCTGACGACGGCCGCCGCGGGCGGAGCGCTGGTGAGCGCCTTCGTCGTGAGCGGCATGGGGGACTTCCGCAGAAAAGGGCTCGTCATGCTCATGGGACTCGTGGCGTTCGGCTCGCTTCTCGTCGCCTTCGCCTACACACCTTGGCCTATCGTGGCGGGCGTCATGTTGTTTCTGGTGGGCGCCTCAACCCAGGTGTATCAGACGACCAACTCGACGCTGCTGCAGCTCATGGTCCCAGGTGAGTATCGGGGTCGCGTCTTCGGCATTCACCAAATGGACCGCGGGTTCATCCCGGTCGGGAGCTTCATCGCCGGTGCCATCGCCGAGATGGCCGGCGCGCCCTTCGCCGTCGCGGCTATGGGGAGCCTGCTGGTCCTGGCGGGATTCACCGTGATGATCTTCGTCCCGCGCATGCGGCAGCTCGAGTAGGGACGACTGGGCCCGCGCGCCTAGCCCTTCGCGATATCCCACTCGTGGGCGTTCCACGTGGGATTGCGGCCCTTTCCGATGTTGGTCAAGCGGTTGTTGATCATGCTGGTGGAGGCCGCGTAGTGCAGGTTGATCATGTTCAGGTTCTCGGTCATGTGGCCAACGACTCCTCGGAGCGCCTCCATCCGTTCTTGCTGGGGGATCGTGCTGTGGAAGCGATCGATGAGCGAGTCGAACTCGGGAACGATATACCGTGAATAGTTGTTGCCGATGTAGCTGTTCACGGGAAGGCGTGCTTGCGAGCTGTGGAGGCCGATCAGCGCGGGAACGCCGCTTGGGCCACCGCTGAGGCTGAAGGCGGGGAACGTCGCCCGATACTCCCGGTCGCGCTGGCGCTGGATCGGGATGATCAGCGTCTCGATGCCAACGCCAACCCGCTGAAGATTGTCCGCAACGGCGAACATCGGCTTGGTGTTCTGGTCCTCGCCAGTCGCGTTGATCTCCATGCTGAGTGTCTGGCCCGAAGCATCGCGGAACATGCCGTCTGCGCCCTTGCTGAAGCCGAGGGCCTGGATCATGTCTGAGGCGCGACGCGGATCGTACTCGTATCGCACGATCGCGTTCTGCACCTGGCTGAACTCGGGCTCCTCGGGAAGCAGGATTGTGTGAGCGATCTGAGAAAAGCCCCCAGTGAGGCTATCGACGAGGGCTTGACGATCGATAGCGTGGACGATCGCCTTTCGGAATCGCAGATCCTGAACGACCGTCGGGTTCGGGTTGAGGAGCTGAGGCCAGAGCTTCATCGCCGTCTCGAGGTTGGCCGCCATCCGCCCGTCTTTCCACTGGTCACGGACCTGCAGGGTCTGTTCGAGGGTGATGCTCTTCCCCACGGTGATCTCGACCGCGTTCGCCAGGATGTTGGCGATGAAGGCGTTCTCGTCGGGGATGAACTTCAGAAGGATCTCGTCGATCTTGGGTCGACCTGGGCCGTAGCGATCGTACGCTGTCAGCACGACGTGGCTATCCCGCGCCCAGTCCTTCACGCGGTACGGACCCGTCCCGACGAAGTCCTGATCCCAATACGAAATGGCCTGGAAGCCCACTCTGTCGTCCGCGTAGGCCTTCTCGAGCAGGTGTTTCGGCAGCACCGGATAGCTGAAGAGGTCGTCAGCCCAGATGAAGGGCTGTTTCCACGTGACCACGGCGGTTAGGGCGTCTGGCACGTCGATCCGCTCGACGAGCTCGATGCCGGGCCACGGGCTCCAGGGCAGGTCGCGGTCCTGGCGCAGATCGGCCGTGAAGGTCAGATCTTGCGTGGTGAGCGGTGTGCCGTCGTGCCAGCTTGCATCCGTCCGGATGCGCCACGTGGTCTCCATCCGTCCCTCGGGGAGGAGCTTCCAGAGTCCATTCTCGATCGTTGGCACGGCTTCGCCCAGCAGCGGCCGCAGTGCTCCATCGCCGTCGCGGATGGTCAACCCGGAAAGCGTGAGCTGCTCCAGCCCATCTCCTCCGGGAATCAGTCCCGTCACACCGCCGCTCATTTGACGGAACGGGGTCGACGGGTTGCCCATGATGGCAGCGGTAATCTTCTTCGGCGCCGCCACTGCCGCGGGGCCATCGGCGGTCGATCCACTCGAGGCTCCTCGCGACGAGGTGGCGCTCTGGCTGGCGCAGCCGACGAGCGACGCCGCCGTCAGCCAAACGAACGCAAGCTTGAACGAGCTCAGAGTCGAGCGGATCATCCGGGATCTCCCTCCACGATGGGTTGGGGTACGGCTCCCGCACCTCGCCCGTGGCTCCCGGCCGTCTTCGGGTGGCGAAGTGTATGCCCGCTCTATAGGCGTGTCAAAAGGGGCTCGCGGCTAGGCTCCGACCGTCTCCCAGTTGCGGCCCTCTTTGAGGAGCTGATCGCAGAAGTCTTTCCAGTTCTGGGAGCTCGGGATCTGCTGATCCAGAGCGGCCACGATGTTCGGTACGCGGTCCTTGCTCGAGTCGCGAATGATATGGGGGGGATCTCGCCCCTCCTGCACGTCCTTGATGGCAGAGAACAGCAGCTTGCGCGACGCCACGATGACGATGTCTGACGGCACCAGGTGCTCCTCGGTCCGATCCTGGATTGGGCCGGCGCCTTCCCAGACGCACAGATCCTGGACCTGGAAGAGGCTCATCGGAATGCCGCTCCACGCGGCGTGCTTCATGGCCGCCCGGTCCTGCGTGTAGCGATTCCCTTTGTTGGCGATCGGCCTGTAGTCCGGCGCCGGCGCCTGCTTGATGCGATCGGTATGCCGGGCGTAATCCAGCGGCTTCTCGCGATTGAAGAGGAAGGTGTACTTCCAGTGGTGTGTGTCGTCGATGGCCACATGCCAGTTGAGCTGGCCAGGCCAGACGACCGTGAACCCAGGCATCACGAAGCTGCCGAGGCAGACCTCGTGGATATCGTCATTCAGCGCGCGAATCCTGGCGAGCCACAAACCGAAGTCCACGAGGTGGGCCTCGATTTTCTCCTTGTAAGGAGCCGCGCCGCGACTATCGAGGACCTCCTTCTCCGCGCCGTTCAGCGAGTTGCCGACGTGTCCCGGGAAGGCACGCGGGCCGTAATGCAAGAACGATGGGTGCAGGAAGTCGATGTTCCCCTCATGGCCCTGGAGGTAGTTGCAGTCGGCGAAGAGCTTGGCCACGAAGACCTGGTCGTCCGGGACGTTCATGAAGTCGTAGAGGGGTAGAACCGGCGGCTCGCCCGGGCCGAGGTAGGCGAACACGGCGCCCGCCCGCTCCTGACATGGGTAGGCGGTCTGTCGGATGCGTTCGTGAAAGGTGCTGCCCGCCGGCTCGCCGGGCTGCTCGACGCAGCGGCCGTTCCTATCGTAGAGCCAGCCGTGGTAGATGCAGCGCAGGCCGCCGTCCTCGACTCGACCGTAGCTCAAGTCCGCGCCGCGGTGCGCGCAGTGCAGCCCGAGGAGACCCGGCTTACCCTCATCGTCTCGAAACAGCACGAGGTCCTCGCCCATGACTCGGACCGGCAGCGGCGCGCCCCCAGGCGGCAGCTCCCTCGAGAGGGCAACGGGCTGCCAGTAGCGCCGCATCAATTCTCCACAGGGCGTTCCTCGGGCTGTTCGCGTGAGCAGCTCGTTCTCTTCGCATGTCAGTACCACTGCGTATCTCCTCTGCAAGTCGTGCCCGCGTTTTATCACAGTCGTCGGCACAGCGGCATGCCAATCATGGTGAGGAACACGTGGAAAGTGATGGACCTTGTTCCAATACTTTGCGCCGACTACACTTCTTTCTGCTCCGCCGCGTCAGCGATCCTGGCGGTGCCTGTGTTCCGAAATTCAATGGGAAGTGAGCCATGCGCCTTCCACCCAGACCGATCTTTGCCCTCCTGGCGGTAGTCTTCGCCGCTGCGTGTGCCCAGCCACAGACGCAGCCGTCCCGAAGTACGGGCAGCAGCGCAGCGCCGGGAACCACCGCGTCGCAGCCGTCTGGTCGCACGACGATGACCGTCTCCGTACGCTTCGAAGCTGTGGACCTGGCGGCGAAGACCCTGGCCGGAATCGGCGCCGTTGGTATGACCAAGCGCCTCTTCAATGCTGGGCTCGTGCTCAAGGATGGCAAGGGCGTCGCTCAGCCCTATCTCGCGGAGTCCCTGCCGCGGCTCAACACCGATAGCTGGCGGGTTTTACCCGACGGCAAGATGGAAACGACCTACCGGTTGAAGCCGAACGTCACGTGGCACGACGGGACTGCGCTGACCGCCGACGACTTTGTTTTCGCGTCGCGCGTCTATGCCTCGCCTGCGCTCGGCATGTTCATCCCTGAGCCGCAGGACAAGATGGAAGAGGTAAGTGCGCCGGACCCGCAGACCGTCGTCATCCGCTGGCGGACGCTCTATCCGGATGCGGACGCGCTGGTTGATTCGTTTTTCGCCCCTCTCCCGCGACACGTCCTCGGCGACGAGTTCGCGAGCTTCGAACAGGGGCAGATGACCCGCGACAACTTCGCCGGGCAGAACTATTGGAACACCTCGTTCATCGGCGCGGGACCGTACCGACTAGAGCGGTGGGAGCCCGGGTTCCAGATCGAGGGCACGGCCTTCGCGGGCCACGTCCTCGGCCGTCCGAAGGTCGAGCGCGTCGTCCTCCGAATCCTTGGCGACGAGAACACGGTCCTCTCAAACATGCTTTCAGACAACATCGACGTCGCCACTGACGTTAGCCTGCAGTACGAGCAGGGCGCCACACTCCGACGTGAGTGGAGCCAGAGCCGCCGCGGCGAGGTGATTTTCACGCTAGGTCTTCGCCATTACTCCTACTTCCAGTTCCGTCCCGATCATCAGAAGACGCCGGCGCTTCTTGACGTGCGCGTCCGCCGCGCCATAGCTCACGGAATAGACAAGCAGGGCATCGTTACCACGCTGTTCGACGGCCTGGCCCCGGCTGACGACTCGTTCGTCGCACCATCCCAGCCGTACTTTCCAGACGTCGATCGAGCTATCACGAAGTACGCCTACGACCCGCGGCGCACAGCCGAGCTGATGAGTCAGGCGGGCTTCGAGAAGGATCGAGACGGATTCTTCGCCGACTCCACGGGCACCCGGTTCCGACCCGACCTATGGGCCGAGCAGAGCCCGCTGTGGGAGAACGAGCTGGCGCTCATGGTTGACACATTGACGCGGGCGGGCGTGGAGGTCCAGCCATTCGTTTTGCCGACGGCGCGTGTGCGAGACAACGAGGCCCGCGCGACGGCTCCCGGCATCTACACGGCATCTACAGGTGCTGACGAGAACCGCATGGAAGTCTTGACGACCGGTCAGATCGGCTCGCCAGCCAATCGCTGGGGTGGCGGCAACCGAGGCGGCTGGTCAAACGCCGAGGTCGATCGCCTCTGGGAAGGGTTCAAGACAACCCTGGAGCGCCCCGAGCGAACGCGCCAAGTCATTCAGATCGCGAAGATCATCAGCGATGAGCTGCCCGTCATGCCGTTGAACTTCAATCCCGGCGTCCTGGCGTACACGTCGAGTGTGAAGGGCCCCGAGGTTGGGCTGCCCGAGAGCACCGCGGCATGGAACGTCCACGAGTGGGAGCTCCGAAACTAGAGCGGGCATCGCGCGGAGCCAGCGGCGTACCTAGCGGCTTACATGAACAATAAGCAGAACGGCTAGCGGGAAAGGCCGCCGCGGAGACCGGATGAGCCAACCGGCCGTCGGAGTCCGGAGCGCGCAGGCGTTGAGGCCGCCTTCACAACGGCGGGAACAGACGCATCCAAGCGGTCCGCCCTCAAAGTCACCGGCTGCTCCAGGCCAGCGAAGGAAAGGAACAAACCGACCTGCATTGCGTCTATCGCGGCCTGCGCTTCATCCAGGGTGGTCACACCAGGGAGGGAGGTCTTAGGTGGATTGTTGACGTACACCTCCGAGAGCACCGGGCTACCCGACTTCAGCCGCTTGACCTGCATCGCGAAGTCCGCGGGCTCCTGCGCCGCTCCGAGCGGAAGTACGGCCGTGATCGGCCGATACATCTGCGCCAACAGCTCCAAATCTCCGCTGTGGACGCCGTCTCCGGCAAGGTATACGGTCCACCCATCCTCAAAGGTCAACATGAAACTCGCCGCCATTTCAGTCGATGGCGGTTTGCCGTCGGCGTGGCCGTTCCCACTGACTTGCTCGCGGCTCACAACACGGATGACGAGCCCATCGACGTTGAGCCGATCCCCAGGCGCTCCCACGTCGAGTATCTGAGACTCAGGGAGTCCATTGCGAACAAGCCAATCCTGCAGCACCCACGATGCCGTGGCGAGGCGAGAGCCCGTCCTCTGGGCAAGCCGCAATACGTCGCGTGGCTCCTGGTGCGCATCCGTGAGGAAGACGAAGTCGGCGTGTACGAGGTCAAGACCGATTCCCAACAGGTCTCGCTCGTCGACTCGCGGATTGACCAGGATCGCCTTTCCCTGAGGTGAAATAAAGCGATAGAAGGAAGGGCCTAGCCATTCCAGGGTCAGGACGTGCGCGATGTCGTCCGCGGAAGCAGGTTGAGGTGCTCCCGTCCGTCCAAAGAGAGAGGGCGCTCGAGCCGGGGATGCGGCGGCCGCTGGTTCAGCTCCCTGTGTGATCGGGGCGGGTATGTGGGAAACCGGTTCCGAGGCGGGATCAGGGAACGTCCAGATGTCCGTCTGCGGCCGAGCCACAACGTCTGATTGCTTCTCGGCGGGGAGGACGGACTCTTGGTCCGTTGGCGTCTCGATCGGTGTCGCCGGCACGAAGGGGGCCTCGAGCACGGCGCGTCTGTCGACTTGGGGTCTCTCGGCGGGGGGCGTGGGGAGGGGTACCACATGCCCTGTGAGGCGGAGCTCACGGTTCGTCACGCTCGACATCTCGTCCTGGAGAGCGTCGAGCTCATCCTGGATGAGGAGCGCGCGCATGCGGAAGGCCCGATGGTGTTCCGTCAGCTCATCGTTGTCGCGAGAGGTCTGGGCGGCGCGCTCGAGCAGATCTCGCTCGTGGCGAAGCTTTTCCATCTTTTGGCGCGCCTGCTCGATTTCACGGGCGCGCGTATTTTTCCCAAATGGAAGGAAACCCGGCACTCAGACCCCCGAATGCTTTACAGGAGTCACTGGCCCGTCATGGAGCGGTGATCCTGTCGCAATCCTGCCACACCCCACGTCGACCGCGCCAGTTCGACACATCACAGCCAGGCATCTATGGCGCGCAAAGAGGGGTGACGACGAGCACAATGCTGTGTCTAACGCCTCGTCGTCACCCCTCGCCGCGCGAATGTATCGGGACGGTTTAGCCGCGGTTGTGGTACACGCGATCGTCGCTCGCGCTGGATCCCCCGACCCGCGCAGAGATTCGGAACATGACCAAAGGCTGATCGCCAGAGTTCTCGAACCAATACATCGTGTTGCGCGGTACCACAACCGCCTGGTGCGATTCCGCGCGAGCCAGGATGCTGTCATCCTCGCCGTAGAAGGTGCACTCACCCTCGAGGACTACCCAGGTCGCGTCGCCATCTGTGTGGTGGTGCAGCGCTACTTCGCCACCGGTGTCCCACCGGTGCAGCAGCACGGTCAGCAACTCGCTGCGGGTCAGTACCTTCACATTGCGCTCGCCGGGCTCCCACGCCGTGGTCACCAACTGGACGGGGCTCAGGGGTACGGGCTTCGCGCTTTTGGTTTCTGCGCTCACAGTCTCGGTCATCGTGCACTCCTCTCAACGCGTATCGCGGTGGGCACCACTCGACCAACTGAACCATTCAACCGTGATTGTCTGGGTGAGTCAACCCCCCGCAGTGCCCGAAGCATCACGAAGCCACACAGGTTGTCGAACCGCGTGGGCGGCGCTGAGGAGCTAGCTCGAAGAGGAACGACGTGCGGCGACCACGTGGGCTCCCCGGGGGAAGCGGAGGCGTCCAGCATCGACATACGGAGTCAGCCCTTCGCGAATGTCCGCAACCAACGCCTGCTTCGCGTCGTCGGCGAGCTTCCATCGCGCTTCGTTCACGTCCATCTGATACTGCACGAAGTCCTCGCGCGAGGCGAAGTCCGCGATCTTCACCTCCTGCACGATTGCGATGTCTTCGAATCCCCCGCCCACGATGAGCCGACGCAGCTCGTCTTCGTTTCCGAGGGAGAAGTTTCCGCCGAATTTGCCGCGCTCGGTGGCGCCGAGGTGACGCTCTACGGCGTTTGCGATGGGAAGGAAGCCCGGGCTGTGCTCCATGGTTTGCCACACGCTGAGTCCCAGCCGTCCCCCTGGCCGCAGAACGCGATGCATCTCTCGGAGGGCGTGAGGTCGGTCGGGAATGAGGTGCAGCACTTGCTGGCAGAGGACGACGTCGAAGGATGCGTCGGGGTAGGGCATGTGGGTGGCGTCGCCTTCGTCCCACTGAATCGGCGCGCCTTCGGGCCGGGGAAGCGATCGCGCGGTGGCGATTCGCGCTGCGCCTGAGTCGATCCCGACAACCTGACCTGTTGGTCCGACGTGCGGAGCTGCCGCGCGAGCAACCGCTCCCGTGCCGCAACCGACGTCAAGCACTCGTTCACCAGGCTGTAGGACCGCTCGCTCCACCAGGTGCTGGGCCCAGGCCGCGAAGACGGCCTCTACGACGGACTCCGCAAAATGCTGCGCCGCCTGCCGATCCCGATCGGCGCCATCCACCATGTCTATTCTAGGTCCCAGCGGTACGCCTCGGCGGTGAGGAGCAGACCGAGCGCCTTGCCCACGGCGGTGTTCTTGATCCGGTGGGAAGTCGCCTGCGGTTGCAGCGCATACACCGTCCCCATGAGCAGGCTTTGGTCCGTCAGGTGGTGAACGATCTGGCCGAGGATCTGGTTCCGCTCGCGCTGTTGGATCGTCGCCGTGTACCGATCCTGCAGGGCGTCGTACTCAGCATTCATGTAGCGGCTTCGGTTGAAGCTCGTGCTCGATGGGCGGAAGTCGTTGTTCGGCAGCGCCGCCCCGGAGCTGTGAAGGAGTCCGACTACTGCCGCCGCACCCCCGGGCTGGTTCACCAGCTCGAAGGACGGGAACGTCACGCGGTACTGCCGATCCTGGTTGAGCTGGGGCGGGATAACCAGCGGTTGCGCGTCGACTCCGATCCGACGCCAGTAGTCCGCGGTTGCCAGAGACAGCAGCCGTGTGGTGTCCACGGCCGTGACGTATCGAATCTCGACAGAGAGCGGCTCGCCCGTAGGCTCGCGGAACATGCCGTCTGGACCTTTCGCGTAGCCCAGGTCCTGAATGATCTGCGTCGCCTTCTGCGGATCGTAGGCGTAGCGGACGATGCTCGGTTCGATGTCGCGATACTCCGGCTGATTCGGCGCAACGATGCTGTCCGCCACAGGCACGAGACCCGACTGAATGTCGTCGGCCATCTGCTGGCGGTCGAGGGCATGGACCATCGCTCGGCGGAACTGCACATTACCGATGATGGCGGGTTTCGGCTCGTGGAGCTGCGGATAGATCGGGATCCAGTTCAGGATGAGGCCGATGGTCATGCTGCCCTCGCGCCATTGGTCTCGGAGCGTGAGTGCCTGTTCGAGGGAGAGCCCTCGGCCGATGCTCATGGACACCTCGCCCGCCAGGATGTTGGCGACGAGCGCTGTTGTGTCTGTAATGAAACGGACGTCGATCTCGTCGACCTTCGGCTTGCCCAGCAAGTACTTCTGATAGGCAGAGAGGCGGACCGACTGTCCCGGGAGGAATTCGCGCACCTGGAACGGGCCGCTGCCCACGAACTCGCTCGTCCAGTACGGGCTCTCGCGCACGCGGGCTTTGTCCTCCCGATACAAAGGGCCCAGGATGTGAACAGGCATCGGCTCCGCGAACGCGGTGAACATGGTGTTCGCGTCGATGAAGGGCCGTCTCCACTGAACGGTGATGGTCAAGGGATCGATCGCTTCGACTCGGTCGACCGCGGCATAGGAGCGGTTGCCGAACTCCGACAATTCAGGATCGCGGCCGACGGTCGCCGCGAATACCAGGTCTTCGGTGGTGTAGGGAGCGCCGTCGTGCCAGGTGATGCCCGGACGCAGCTTCCAGGTCGTCTCCATGGTGCCGTCTGCGCGAACGATCCACGAGCCTCTATCGAGCGAGGGCACGCTCTCCGCCAGCAGGGGTACCAGCTCCCCATCACTATTGATGCTGGAGACGCCTGGGCTGATCAGATCGACGAGCTCGGGGAGGCCCGGCGTGGCGGTTCCCGCGGGGTTGATGTGCGTGCTGAGGCCGGGCGGGATGCCCGCCATCGCGATGGTAACGCGTTTGGGTGGCGCGGAAACCGCGGCGCTGTTCGCGGCTGACTCCGACGCGCGTCTCTGCGTCGAGCCGCTCGCGCCCGAGGACGCTGTGCATCCGACCACGGCTACCGCCGTAAGCGACAGCGCCAGGATGCGAAGGCGAGACGGACCGCGTGTCGTGTGAGGAGTGACGGACATGACCGCGATTGTAGTTCCAGGACGAGGGTCCCTCAAGTGGCCACGAAGCGCGAAATGCTGTGATAGGATGCAGCGCCGAGGAGGTGCATCATGCCTGCCGAGCTGATCGTTGGTGCGGTTGACACTCATGGCGATGGGCCAACGCGCCCGTTTGCCTGCTTGGGCAAGCAGAGGAAGAAAGCACCCTTGTTAGGCCGGGCGTGGTGCACGGTTGCGATGGTGCGAGTCATGGCGATGGCCTGCGCACCATCGGTGGCGACACCCGGGCGCGAGGCTCGCGTCGCCGGTTCGGCGGAGCGTCCGTCCACGGCGAGCAAACGCCTTCTCGCCGCCGCGCCGGCCAACCCGCTAGCGTTCTACGAGCGCGTCGCCCGCGCGGTGGCTCAGGGTCCGTACCGAGGCGGCGTGGACCTCGAGTGGCTGCTGAACTCGGCTCTCACCGTCGTAGACAAGCAGGGCACCGTGAGCGGTCAGCTCGCCGAGAACGCTCCGACTCAGGCGAATGGGCTGTGGAAGCTATTCCCGGACGGCACCATGGAGACGACGTGGGTCATCCGTCAGGGAGCCCAATGGCATGACGGCACGCCGTTCACCTCCGACGATCTCGTCTTCACGACCAACGTCGTGCGCGATCGCGAGGTCGGCGTCTTTCGCGATGCTGCGTTCGACTTGATCGAGAGCGTCGAGGCCCCGGATCCGCGGACGATCACGCTGAAATGGAAGAGTCCGACGATCTCGGCCGAAACGATGTTCGGCCACGTCCTCGCCAAGCCCATGCCGCGGCATCTCGTCGAGAAGACGTTCCTCGAGGACAAGAGCAAGCTCCTCCAGTCACCCTACTGGCTCACCGAGTTCGTCGGGACCGGCCCCTTCCGACTGGGCGACTTCGTTCAGGGAAGCCACATCATCATGCAGGCCAATCCGCAGTACGTGTTGGGTCGACCGAAGATCGACGAGATCGAGGTCAGGATCATCACGGACCCATCCACCACGATGTCGAACTTCCTGGCGGGCACCGTTGAAATCAGTCTCGGGTATGGCGTTTCCCTCGAGTCGGCGTTGGAGCTCCGCGATCGGTGGCGTGGTGGAACGGTGCAGATGGCGCCGGATGCCTGGGTCATCGGGTTCGTCCAGCACATCAATCCCAACCCGGCGGTGATCTCGGACGTACGGTTCAAACGGGCATTGATGCACGGCCTGGACCGCCAGGAGATGGTGGAGACCCTTCAGGCAGGGCTGGCCCGTGTGGCGGACCAATTCCTGAACCCGAACGAGCCCGACTACGCGGCGATCGAGTCTCGCATCGTCCGGTACGAGTACGATCCGCGCCGCACGGCGCAACTCATCGAGGAGCTCGGATACTCGCGCGGCGCGGACGGAATGTATCGCGATGCGGTCGATCAGCGCCTGAACCTCGAGATGCGGACGTCAGAGGGGTTGGACGTCCAGCTGAAGACGACCTTCGCCGCGGCCAGCTTCTGGCAGCGCATCGGCATCAACACCGAGCCGATGGTCAACCCCGTCGAACGCAGCGAGGACCGCGAATGGACGGCGACGTTCCCCGGCTACCGGATCCAGCGCTCTCCGAATACATTCGAGGAGCTGAAGCGCTACCGCATGGTCCAGGTCCCGAACGCTGAGAACCGCTTCGTGGGCCAGAACGCTCCGGGGTACATCAACCAGGAGCTCAACGATCAGATGAGAAGTATTTCGTGACGGTCCCGAAGGCCGAGCGCAACGAGGTGTTGGGCGAGATCGTGCACCACATGAGCGACCAGCTCGTGCTGATGGGAATGTTCTACAACGTGCTCGCCGTCGTCACGGGCGATCGCGTGCAGAACGTAGCGCCCGCGACGGTCATGGGCTCCAACCAGACGTGGAACGCCCACTTGTGGGATCTGCGTGTGTGACCCGTTCTCCCGAAATGGGCCGATCGGCTCAGGGATGGGAGGCAAGAAAGGAGACGCAATCTCCGATCTCGATAACTTGATGTTCGCTGTGGGGTGAAAGACCCCAC